>ERZ836877.1080-NODE-1080-length-43274-cov-10.239802_pt1 | contig 43274 bp, 37 predicted proteins | sample MGYA00519469_ERZ836877 | MGnify/ENA primary metagenome ERZ836877 (study PRJEB31850, sample SAMEA3708809) | human gut metagenome | biome: human gut; feature: human-associated habitat; material: faeces | place: China | collected 2014 ...
ATGTCCACTTAGAACTTTTACAACGTAATTCATCACCCAAAATGTCCAACCTGCCGGATTTTTCAGAGGTTAGAAAAGGAAGTTTAAGTAACAAATACAATAACTAAATTCTAACTCAAATGAAAAAATTTACAATGCTTATGGCAGCAGCTGCTGTGGCTCTGTCTGCCAATGCTGCAGATTGGTATCTGCATACCAGCATTCTCGGTAATTCAAACTGGGAGTCTGTAAAGCTCACTCAGAATGGAGACTGGTATGAGTATACTTCTAATAAGTTTGTACCGGGAGAATTCGGCATAAAAGAAGGTAATAATTGGATTGGTGGAGGTGGTGTAAATATCACTGAAGCTGATGTAGTGTACGATTTTAATCGTAAGGGAGGCAACTCTAAATCAACACTTGAAGGTTCTTACACTTTCCGTTTCAACCCTACTGAAAACAAGGTTGAAATGCAGACATACAGCGGCGAAATACACGATGTTATAGCGTATGCTATTCATGGTCAGATAACTGGTAACCAAGGATGGGCATCAACAGATATGGCAGAGGCTGATGGAGTGTGGTCTCTCACCCGTGATTTCGTAGCAGGTAATTTTGGAATCAAGCAGACGACAAATGGATCTCAGACCAATTGGTATGCCTATTCGTGTCTCGGTGAACCTAAAGATAATTGTGAACCAACAGGCACTGACGATAATATCAAACTTACCACTGCTGGTAACTACACCATCTCGTTTGATCCCGCAACCACAAAAATCACCGTCAAATTTAATGGTGGAAGTGTTGAGCCTCCGGTAGATGACTACTCTTCATGGTATATAAATGTAGTCGGAGATTTCAATGAATGGAAAGATAACGGTAAGCAACCTGGAGAAGGCAACACAGCCGTTAAACATGAAAAACTTGCTATCGGCACATCCGGATTCAAAGTAAAGGTTTGGAATGGTTCTTCTGATGCATGGTATTCTAATGGTGGCTCAATCGCAATGAACGTCTGGGTTAAGATTGAAGGTAGTAATGATACACCGATGACCATTGAAGGTGCTGCTGCAGACCAGATCTTCGATGTTGAATGGGACTGCGCAACCACATCTATCAAGGTAACACCTACCACTCCGACCGGCGTAGCAGCAGTAGAGGCTACCAACGGCGAGGCTGTTTACTTCAACATGCAGGGTGTTCGCGTTGCTAACCCCGAAAACGGTCTCTTTATCCGTGTTCAGAACGGCAAGGCTGTAAAAGTTGTGAAGTAATCGACTTAAACCTAATATAACTTATGGCCGACAGCCAAATTGGATGTCGGCCATAACCCATTAAATAACTTCTTAAAATCTAACCAAAATGAAGAAATTTACTTTGCTTATGGCCGTCGCATTGGTTGGCATGTCTGCAAGTGCAGCTGACTACTATCTGATCGGTGGTCTTAACGACTGGGCACTGAAAGATGCAAGTCTGAAGTTTACTGAGACCGCTGAAGCGGGCACTTATGAGCTGAAACTCAACGATAGGGATCTTGTATCCGGTTTCAAGATCAACGACGGCACATGGTCAAATGGGAGTGCTAACTGGGGAGCGGGCGAAGGACAGGTAGTAATCGGAGAATGGTATACCATGACTTGCTCGGGAACATCCGGCAATATCAATATAAGCGGGGGCAATAAAGTCCCCAACGCAAAGATAACCTTCAAGCCCGCATCAAACCTGCTTCTTGTAGAAGGGGAGCAGCAAGAGGTCATCAACGAATACTATCTCCGTGGCCTTGGCGGTAACTGGGACGTAAAGGAAGAATACAAGTTCACAAACAATGACGGTGTATATACTCTCAAGAATGTGAATTTGACTGCCGGTGAGATATTCAAGATCGGAACTGACAACTGGTCTGAATCCTGGTCGTCCTGCGATGTGGAAATGGTAACAGGTACCACTTATGACATGGTACTGACATCGGAAGGCGGAGACATGGCAATGGCAGCAGATGTAACAGGTGCTACCATCACTTTCGATTCCAAAGCTAAAACCATGACTATAACCGGTCAGCAAATCGAAGTTCCCATGCCCGAAGAGTTCTACGTCATCGGTAATGTGAATGGCGCCGACTGGGGTGCTGCCAACGGTGTGAAGATGGACAAGACTGAAAAAGGTTTCGAGGCCACATTCACAATCGGAAACGCTATGGAATCAGGTTTCGGATACTTCTCCTTCACTGAAAAACTTGGTGAGAACAACGAAGACTGGGATAACCTGGGCCAGCGTTGGGGTGCCACAGCAGGTGATTATCCGTTGAACGACGGCGACAGCGCAACTATCCAGAAAGGCGACCAGGCATTTAAGGTTGAGGCAGACAAGGAACTGCATATCACCCTTGACTGGGATACCAAGACTCTGACAGTGGTAATCGCTACCGGCGTAGCAGCAGTAGAGGCTGCTGACGGCGAGGCTGTTTACTTCAACATGCAGGGTGTTCGCGTTGCTAACCCCGAAAACGGTCTCTTTATCCGTGTTCAGAACGGCAAGGCTGTTAAGGTTGTGAAGTAATCTTAATACAACAGACAATACCAAAGGAGGTTGCGCCTGGCGCAACCTCCTTTTTACATATCAATGCCGGATGGTCCCATTATATATTGGGAACTATCCTATAATTTATTGTCACTTCGGAAAATCTTCGTATTTTTGTAATAAAGATGCGTAAAACAATCTTATCTGAATTGGTATATGATAATCATGGACACTCCAAGACTATATATTATTGCAGGATGTAATGGGGCCGGTAAAACCACCGCATCTATGACTGTTTTGCCTGATGTGCTTGAATGTCGTGAATTTGTCAACGCTGATGAAATTGCAAAAGGATTGTCTCCCTTCCGTCCTGAAGAAGTCGCAATAGAGGCTGGTAAATTGATGCTCCGGCGCATTGATTTACTGCTTTCCAGACATGCGACATTTGCAATAGAAACTACTCTTTCAACAAAGAGTTATAAAAATCTTGTTGAGAGAGCCAAGGCATCGGGATATCAGGTAATATTGTTGTTTTTCTGGCTATCATCTCCAAAGATGGCTGAGATGCGCGTTGCAGAGCGAGTGGCGTCCGGCGGCCACGACATACCTAAGGATGTTATTCATAGGCGCTATTGGGCAGGCTTGCGAAATTTATTTGAGATATTTGTTCCTATTGTAGACTTATGGTCACTCTATGACAATACCAAGGGTCTTGTGCCTATAGTGGAACGTAATATTGTCGCAAATACTGATTTATTCACTAAAATCAAAGAAACATGTCTGAACAAGAAGAAATAAAACTATTTGAACGCATACGTGATAATATACAACAAACACAGATAAAACTTTTCCAACGCAAAGCAAAACTTGGTGAAAATGTTGTAGTGACCGATGAAAACGGGCAACCCATTATAGTCAAGGCTGAAGATTTTCTGAAAAGTTATTATAAGGGATTGTAAGTCGCAATGTTATTGTAAGCGCAGATGGTATTCGTGTATTTTTACCGGCCATCATAACCGTTGTTAGAGGAGGGATACCATCTCCGAGGGCATCCCTAATTGTAGTCGGACTACATTTTCATGGGGGAATAATTGTGTCCGGACTACATTTTTATGGGGATATGGGCGCATCAGTTCTCTCCTACGAGCGATACGCGCTGCGATTTTCCTTTGATCTTTACGTTGCGGGGTAACGCGAGTCGCTTTACTTCCGTGGCCTTCACAGCTGCCAATGCGTAGTGGTCAAACAGCGTTATCTTCCCGATTTCATCTCCCTGCAATCCCGCATCTTTGGTAAGGAATCCCAATATATCACCTTTCGAAAGCTTCTCTTTTCTTCCCGCGGCAAAAGTGATAGTGCGGTATTCACCTTTTATATCACCATCCACATCAGCGGCCGGATAATAATCCCTGTCAAGCTCCACATAAGGCTTCACTTCCTCTTTCGGCCCTAACAGCAGATATATGTCCCCTTCGGCATCGACACGCGCCGTACGTCCGTTTCTGTGAGTGTATGTCTCCGCAGTGAGCGGTTGGTGATAATGCACTATGTTCTTCACTCCCTCTATGTCGAGACCGCGCGAAGCAAGGTCGGTGGCTACCAATACCGGGGCCGACCCGTTGTTGAAAAGCGTTATGGCCGTCTCGCGTCCGCGTTGGTCGAGAGCGCCATGATACAGGGCCACGTCGACTCCTTTACGTTTCAGATATTCGGCCACGCGCTCGGCACTCTCGCGATGGTTAACGAAGATGATGGTACGCTCCGACTTGCCTCCGGCATCCTTGCGCAGGCTCAGCAGCAACTCCAACAGTGAATCAAGCTTGTCGTTGCCCGGAGAATGTACGCCATGCACCTTCATGCGGCGGCGTGTCTTTCCCTGCTCCTGCGGCAGATAGTTTATCTCCAACGGATCTGTAAGTTTCAGGAAAGAGGGTAGTTGCGGCGCACATGTGGCGGAGGTGAGAATGAAACGCGAGGCGTTCTTAAGTCTGAACAGTATTTTGCGCATATTATCCTCAAACCCGAGTTCGAGCGACTTGTCGAATTCATCGAGCACCACGATTCTCACGGTCGAGGGGTCGAGATTGCCGCGTTTAAGATGGTCGAGCAGTCTGCCGGGCGTAGCCACGATGATATCGGGAGTAACCGAAAGGGTGTTCACTTCATCCTCTACCTTATGGCCTCCATATAGGGTCGACACCTTGTATCCGGCAGCGATTTCGCGCACCACTCCGGCAATCTGGAGTACCAACTCTCGACTGGGCGCGATAATGACACCCTGCCATTTTCCGGAGGCGGGGCGCAGCCATTTGAGCAAGGGGAGTGTGAAGGCGAGAGTCTTGCCCGAGCCTGTAGGAGAGAGCAGTATTATATCGCGCGATTCACTTGCCGAGCGCATCATGCGCATCTGCATTTCGTTGAGTGTATGTATGCCAAGGCGCGATTCGACCAACGGCAGAAATTCTTTCTCTCTCATTTCATACTCGGTTTTTCAAGGTTTCCACCCGTCGCGTAGGGCCTCGTATATCTCTATGCAGGCCATCGCGTCGAGCGATGCGTAATGCTGTTGCGCCGGCGTAAGTTCGTCGGCCTCCCAGTTCGACAGGCGTTGCGACTTGGATATGCGTTTCCCGAAGATTATGCCGTAGATTTTAGCTAAGGCGGCATCGGCTATTCCCACCTGTTTCACATACTGCTGGAGTTCCACGAATCCTTTGGGTTCGATTTCTTTCAGTTTCTGCAGGTTGTGGAAATCATCGTGAATCGACACTCCTACTTTCAGCATGTTCTCGTCTTCAAGAAGGTCTTTAAGTTCGTCGGTAAGCCCCAATTTATTTAATCTAAAAAGATAACATGTAGAGCGTGTGGAAAGTTGAAGCAACGCGACCGTATGGTTCTGTCCTTTCTTGAAGTTGGGACGGGTTTCAGTGTCAAACCCTATGATATCTGAAGAACGCAATGCAGAGACAGCCTGTTGGATATCTTCAGGTTTGTCAATAAGCCTGATATTGCCGTCGAAAATGGCTATGGGCATCTGAGCAAGGTCTGATTTCGAGACTGTTATAGTACCCTCTGTGATTCCCTCATGCGAATTGACCTGTAGATTTTCCTTCATACCGGTAGAATTGAATTACAAAATTAGCAAATTTATCGGTAACCCGTTATTCCGCATCGGAAGTTTTTATCAATAAAAACACAAGAGGACCGCGTGTTTGTCGCGGCCCTCTCTCAAATAATAACTCTTAAAAATAACTATAATGATGAAAACATCATTCCTTGCGGAGTTTGATTTCTTCCTGTGTCAGTTCCGGATCCACGCCCCAGTTCTGGTTGGACAGGCGCACGTAGTTGTTGTAGCGCCAGCGTGCGTTGTCTTCGGCTGCCTTGAAGAGCTCGGCAGCCTCTCCGGGATACATCTTCTCGACAGAAGCGAAACGTACCTCGCCGCGGAGGAAGTCGGCAAACTTGCTCCAGTCAGGCTCCTTGCTGTCGAGCGAGAACGGGTTCTCACCCTTGGCTTCCATGTCGGGGTTGTAACGCCACAGCTGCCAGTAACCGCATTCCACAGCTTTCTTCTCCTCTTCCTGCGAGTGTCCCATGCCCACTTTCAGGCCGTGGTTGATACAGGGAGAGTAGGCTATTACCAACGACGGGCCATCGTAAGCCTCGGCTTCGCGCAGGGCCTTGAGGGTCTGTGCGTTGTCGGCGCCCATCGCTACCTGGGCCACATATACGTAGCCGTAGGTGGTGGCTATCAGGCCGAGGTCTTTCTTACGGATACGCTTGCCGGCGGCGGCAAATTTGGCGATAGCTCCTATCGGGGTGGACTTGGAAGACTGACCGCCGGTGTTGGAGTAAACCTCGGTGTCGAGCACCAGTATGTTTACATTTTTGCCCGATGCGATCACGTGGTCGAGACCACCGAAACCTATATCGTAAGAGGCACCGTCGCCACCGATAATCCACTGGGAGCGTTTAACGAGGTAGCTCTTCAGCGCTACAAGTTCCTTGCAGAAGTCGCAGCCACACTTTTCGGCTTCGGCTACGAGAGCTTCGCCGGCGTTGCGGCTCAGTTTGGAATCTTCGCGAACCTCGAGCCATCCCTTGGCGGCGGCTTTCACTTCGGCGGTACACTTGTCGCATTCCGCGATCTTGCCGCAGAGGTCAACCACGCGTGCGCGCATCTTCTCGTATGCTATCTCCATGCCGAGACCGAACTCGCAGAAGTCCTCGAAAAGAGAGTTGGCCCATGCGGGACCATGACCCTTATCATTCTCGCAGTAGGGAGTCGAGGGTACTGAACCGGAGTAGATGGAGGAGCAGCCGGTAGCGTTGGCTATTACCTGACGGTCGCCGAAGAGTTGGGTTATCAGTTTGATGTAGGGAGTCTCGCCGCAACCTGCACAGGCACCCGAGAACTCGAACATCGGTGTGGCGAACTGGCTGTTCTTGACGTTGAGCGAAACGTCTACCTTCTCCTGCTTGGAAGATACTTCCTTGACACAGAATTCCCAGTTCTTATCTTCGTCGAGCTGACTTTCGATATGCTTCATGCTCAGGGCCTTGTTGCCCTTCTTGCCGGGACATACGTCAACGCAGTTTCCGCAGCCCAGGCAGTCGAGAACGTCTACCTGCTGAACGAAGCGGTCGCCGGCGAAGTCCTTGCCGATAGCGGGTATTGTGTGGCCTTCGCCGAAGGGAGCTTTCGCCATCTCTTCGGGGGTAAGGATGAAGGGACGGATAGCGGCGTGAGGACATACATACGAGCACTTGTTGCACTGTATGCAGTTCTCGGGGTTCCATTCGGGAACGAAAGCGGCTACACCGCGTTTCTCATATTTGGCCGTACCCTGCTGCCAGGTGCCGTCGGCACGGTCGGCGAAAGAGGATACAGGCAGGAGGTCGCCGTCCTGACCGTTGATAGGACGAACCACGTTGCTGATGAATTCAGGCTCGTCGTACGATACCTTCTCGTCATCGGGTAGGTTGGCCCATTCGGGGTCTACCTCAAGCTTGTGGTACTCGTTGCCGCGGTCTACGGCGGCGTAGTTCATGTTCACCACGCTGTCGCCCTTCTTGCCGTAAGATTTCTTGATGAATTTCTTCATCTGCTCTACTGCCAGGTCTACAGGTATAACCTCGGTGATGCGGAAGAATGCGGACTGCAGGATGGTGTTGGTACGGTTGCCGAGACCTATTTCCTGAGCGATCTTCGAGGCGTTGATGTAATAGAGCGTACAGTTGTTCTTGGCCAGATGACGCTTGATCTTGTTGGGAAGATTCTTAGCCAGTTCCTCGCCCTCCCAGATGGTGTTGAGCAGGAATGTGCCGCCGGGCAGAAGTCCGCGTATCACATCGTACATGTGCAGGTAAGCCTGTACATGGCAAGCCACGAAGTTCGGGGTGTTCACCAGATATGTGGAGCGTATGGGCTCGTCGCCGAAACGCAGGTGAGAGCAGGTGAAACCGCCTGACTTCTTGGAGTCGTAAGAGAAGTATGCCTGGCAATACTTGTCGGTGTTGTCGCCGATGATCTTAACCGAGTTCTTGTTGGCGCCTACGGTACCGTCGGCACCCAGGCCGTAGAACTTGGCGGAGAAGATGGACTTGCCGCCGAGGTTTATTTCCGGAAGCACGGGGAGCGACAGGAAAGTAACGTCGTCGACGATACCTACCGTAAAGCCGTTCTTGGGTTCGGGAAGCTCGAGGTTTTCGTAAACCGCCAGCATCTGGGCCGGGGTGGTGTCTTTCGAGCTGAGACCGTAACGGCCGCCCACGATAAGGGGAGCGTTTTCCTTGCCGTAGAAGCAGTCCTTCACATCGAGATAGAGGGGCTCGCCGAGAGCTCCGGGCTCTTTGGTGCGGTCAAGCACGGCTATGCGCTTCGCGGTGGCGGGCACGGCTGCCAGGAAATGCTTGGCCGAGAAGGGACGGTAAAGGTGAACAGCCACCATGCCGACCTTCTTGCCCTGCTGGCGCAGGTAATCTATGGTCTCGCGCAGACATTCGGTAACCGAACCCATGGCGATAACCACGTTCTCGGCTTCGGGGTCTCCGTAATAGTCGAACAGTCCGTATTTACGACCCGTGATGCGGGTTATTTCCTTCATGTAGTTCTCTACAATCTCGGGAATGGCTGTATAGTAGTTGTTGGATGCCTCGCGGTGCTGGAAGAACACGTCGGGGTTCTCGGCCATGCCGCGGGCTACTGGAGCGTCAGGATTGAGCGCTCTGGCACGGAATTCGGCAAGAGCATCCTTGTCTATGAGAGCGGCAAGATCTTCCTGGTCGATAGCCTCGATTTTCTGTATCTCGTGAGAGGTGCGGAAGCCGTCGAAGAAGTTTACGAAAGGCACGCGGCCTTTTATTGCTGAAAGATGGGCTACTCCGGCCAGGTCCATTACTTCCTGAACAGAACCCTCGGCAAGCATCGCGAAACCGGTCTGGCGAGCGGACATAACGTCCTGATGGTCGCCGAAAATCGAGAGCGCGTGAGATGCCAATGTACGGGCCGATACATGGAAAACGCAGGGAAGCAGTTCGCCTGCAATCTTGTACATGTTCGGAATCATCAGCAGCAGACCCTGAGACGCGGTGTAAGTAGTGGTCAGGGCTCCGGCCTGAAGTGAACCGTGAACGGCACCGGCTGCACCGGCCTCAGACTGCATCTCCTGAACCAATACGGTTTCGCCGAAGATGTTCTTGCGTCCGGCGGCACTCCAGTCGTCGACATACTCTGCCATCGTGGATGATGGTGTGATGGGATAGATGGCCGCAACCTCAGTGAACATGTAGCTCACATGGGCCGCCGCCTGATTTCCATCGCAGGTAAGGAATACCTTTTCCTTGCTCATAATTAATAATATAAAATTAAACTTTAATCTCTTTTTTACCTCGTGGACGTGTAAAGACACATACCCGCTTCACTGTTCTCTACCTTCCTTCCGGTGGTAGAGGCCTATGCGATATAAGTATATTACACTATCAAAACGCAAAATTAGCTATTTTTTTACATTTACCCACTTTTTCTCACTTCATTTTTTGTGGTATCATACCCGAAAACGGGTATGACGGAGGTTGATTCTTATAGGTAATGTTTCTTCAGTCCATTATCAGAAACTCCGCGTCCGGGAACCGTGTCTCCACATGGCGACGCAGGTAGTCGCGTGTGTCGGCGGCTATGCGTGCGTCTTGGTCGAACCAAGGGTTGTAGATTACAGTTTCCAGTTTCAGCCCATACCCTTTTATTGCGTAGAGCGATGTGAGAGTGTCTGATACCGATCCGAGTTTGCCGTTGGTCACCAGCGCTACCGGTAGCTTGCGGTCGCGTATGTAGTCTATGGTAAGGTAATCACCTTCCAGCGGCACCATTATTCCTCCCGCGCCTTCAACAAGAACGCGGTCGTATTTTTTTGCCAGCAGCTCCGTTGAGCGGTCGGCAAGGGTGAGGTCGAGTTTTCGGCCGTCGATGCGCGATGCGAGGTCGGGCGAGGCGGGATAAGTGAAGATTATCGGCGATGTGGTCAGATCAACGTCTTCCGGCAGCGAATCTATCCCCATCAGCCGACGATGCACCTCTATGTCTTCGGAACGGCCCACGTTGCCGGTCTGAATAAATTTCTGGGTGGCGACTTTCATTCCTTTATCCATCATGCGGCGTGCCAGCCATCCGGTGGCGTAGCTCTTGCCGACATCCGTACCTATCCCCGTTATAAACAAAATTTTTCCCATATTTGTTTGCTATTGCAAACAAGACCGGAGAAAGATTGATACTTCCTCCGGTCTTGTTATGATTCTTGGATTTTATTACCAGGCGAACATCGGGTATTCGTTCATCATCTCGTTTACTTCGCGACGAACCTGTGCTATGTTCTCCTCATTGTCGGCGTCGCTGAGTACGCGGTCAATCAGGTCGGCTATGGTCTCCATCAGATCTTCTTTGGCTCCGCGAGTGGTTATGGCGGCGGTGCCGAAGCGCAGACCGGAGGTCAGGAAAGGCGAGCGGGTATCGTAGGGCACCATATTCTTGTTGGCGGTGATATCGGCCTCGACCAATACGCGTTCAGCCTTCTTGCCCGACATCTCGGGGAACTTGGTGCGGAGGTCTACCAGCATGCAGTGGTTGTCGGTGCCGTCGGAGATAATCTTGTAACCTCTCTTTATGAGGGCCTCGGCAAGTGCGGTAGCGTTTTTCTTGACCTGCATTGCATATTCCTTCCATTCGGGCTGCAGGGCTTCGCCGAAAGCCACGGCCTTGGCGGCTATTACGTGTTCGAGCGGGCCACCCTGAACTCCGGGGAATACTGCGGAGTCGAGCAGTGCCGACATCATCTTGATCTCCCCTTTCGGAGTTTTCTTGCCCCAGGGGTTGGGGAAGTCCTTGCCCATCAGGATCAGACCGCCGCGGGGACCGCGAAGGGTCTTGTGGGTCGTGGTGGTTACGATGTGGGCGTGTTTCACCGGGTTTTCGAGAAGTCCGGCGGCTATGAGGCCGGCGGGGTGGGCCATGTCAACCATGAAGATGGCGCCGATTTCATCGGCCAGTTTGCGTATGCGTGCATAGTCCCATTCGCGGCTGTAGGCCGATGCTCCGGCTATTATGAGTTTCGGACGCTCGGCACGTGCCTTCTCTTCCATCTCCTCGTAGTTCACGCGGCCGTCCTCTACATTTACAGTGTAGGATATGGGGTTGAACATCAGACCCGAGAAGTTGACCGGAGAACCGTGGGAAAGATGGCCGCCGTGCGAAAGGTCCATGCCCATGAATTTGTCGCCGGCCTGCAGACATGCCATGAACACGGCCATGTTGGCCTGTGCTCCCGAGTGGGGCTGTACGTTGGCCCACTCGGCTCCGAACAGCTTCTTGGCACGTTCGATAGCGATATTCTCGGCCTTGTCGACTTCCTGACAACCGCCGTAGTAACGTTTCGCGGGATATCCCTCGGCATATTTGTTGGTAAGGCAGGAGCCCATGGCGCGCATTACCTCGTCGCTGACAAAGTTCTCACTGGCAATCAGCTCTATGCCGCGGCGCTGACGAAGGTGCTCGCGGTCTATGATTTCAAAAATTTCGTTGTCTCTTTTCATTTCGTGTTCTTGATATCAGGGTATTATAATACTTGAAATAAGGTGGAACAGGCAGATAGCCATATTCCGCCACAAATATACAAATAATGTTGAATTTTAACGCTATTCCGCATATAAAATTCAACATTATCGGTTTTACGGTTTATTCCCACTCGATGGTTGCCGGCGGTTTCGACGAGATGTCGTAGACTACTCTGTTTATTCCTTTTACCTTGTTGATTATCTCGTTCGATACGTTGGCCAGGAGTTCGTAGGGAAGGTGAACCCAATCAGCGGTCATGCCGTCGGTGGATATCACGGCTCTCAGAGCCGCCGTGCGCTCGTAGGTGCGCTCGTCGCCCATAACGCCTACGCTCTGAACAGGCAGCAGCATAACACCTGCCTGCCATACCTTGTCGTACCAACCTTCGCGGCGCAAAGTGGAGATGAAGATATCGTCGGCCTCCTGAAGTATGCGCACTTTCTCGGCAGTTATGTCGCCGAGTATGCGTATTCCGAGTCCCGGTCCGGGGAAGGGATGGCGGCTTATGAGACGCTCATCCATGCCTAAGGCGCGACCTACGCGGCGAACCTCATCTTTGAAAAGCAGACGTAACGGCTCTACAATCTTCAGGTTCATCTCTTTCGGCAGTCCGCCCACATTGTGGTGGCTCTTGATGGTGGCCGAGGGACCGTTGACCGACACCGACTCGATCACATCAGGGTAGATAGTGCCCTGGGCCAGCCAGCGGGCGTTCTCCACTTTCTTGGCCTCCGCGTTGAAGACCTCCACGAAATCCTTGCCTATTATCTTGCGCTTGCGTTCCGGGTCGGTTACGCCCTCTAAGTCGCGGTAAAAGAGCTGTGAGGCATCAACACCTTTCACGTTCAGACCGAGATGACAGTATGATTCCAGCACATCCTCAAACTCGTTTTTGCGCAACAGACCGTTGTTGACGAATATGCAGTGCAGGTTCGGTCCGATGGCCTTGTGGAGAAGCACGGCGGCCACCGACGAGTCGACACCCCCTGATAGTCCGAGTATCACACGGTCGTCGCCAAGTTTATTCTTGAGTTCGGCAACGGTTGTCTCGATGAACGATGCGGGACTCCAGTCGCCCGAGCATCCGCATATGCCGTAAACGAAGTTGGATATCAGTTTAGGTCCGTCGGTAGAGTGGAACACCTCGGGATGGAACTGAATGCCCCATGTCTGTTCTCCCTCTATATGATAGGCGGCATACTTCACATTCTCGGTAGAGCCGATCACCTTGTATGTTTCCGGCACGCTGGTGATGGTGTCGCCGTGCGACATCCATACCTGGGTGGGCGAGGGGAGACCTTTCATCAGCGGGTCTTCGCCATCTTTCACTGTGAGCATGGCGCGTCCATATTCCCGCGAGGGGGCACCCTCCACGCAACCGCCATATTCGTTGGCGAGCAACTGCGCTCCGTAACATACGCCCAAAAGAGGGAGATGACCCTTTATGGACGATATATCCGGCTTCGGAGCCTGCGGATCACGCACCGAGTAGGGGGAGCCGGAGAGAATGACACCTTTAACATCTCCATCGGGCTGAGGAAAATGATGGAAGGGGTGTATCTCGCAATACACATTGCACTCGCGTATGCGGCGCGCTATGAGCTGTGTGTACTGGCTTCCAAAGTCTATAATAAGTATTTTCTCCATATTTTATGAGTTCCCGCGTGTGTAGTTGGGGGCTTCTTTGGTTATGGTAACGTCGTGAGGATGGTTCTCGGCGACAGCGGCTGCAGTGATTTTCACGAATTTTGCATCGTGCAGAGCCTCTATATCCTTCGCTCCGCAATAGCCCATGCCGGAGCGCAGGCCGCCTATGAGCTGGTAGACGGTCTCGGCCAGGGTGCCTTTGTAAGGAACGCGGGCCACGATGCCTTCGGGTACGAACTTGGAGCTGTCGGTTTTCTCCGACTGGAAATAACGGTCTTTCGAACCGGCCTGCATGGCTTCTATCGAACCCATGCCACGGTATGATTTGAATTTACGGCCGTTGTAGATTATGGTCTCGCCGGGAGATTCCTCCACACCTGCCAGCATCGAACCCATCATCACCGAATCGCCGCCGGCCGCGAGGGCTTTCACTATGTCGCCCGAATAGCGCAGGCCGCCGTCCGCTATAACCGGCACGCCGTAGCTGTGGGCCACCTTGGCTGCGTTGAAGATAGCCGAGAGCTGCGGCACTCCCACTCCGGCCACGATACGGGTGGTGCATATGGAGCCGGGACCGATGCCTACCTTTATGCCGTCGGCTCCGGCCTTCACCAGGAACTCGGCCGCTTCGGCGGTGGCTATGTTACCCACAAGTACGTCGATCTGCGGGAAGGCTTCCTTGACGCTCCTGAGGGTGTTTACCACATTGGCCGAATGTCCGTGGGCCGTGTCGATCACTACTGCGTCCACACCTGCCTCGGCCAAAGCCTTGACCCGGTCGAGGGTATCGGAGGTTACACCTACGCCGGCGGCCACGCGCAGTCGTCCTTTGGCATCCTTGCAGGCCATGGGATAGTCCTGTATCTTGGTGATGTCGCGGTAGGTTATAAGCCCTATGAGTTTTCCTTTCTCGTCTACCACCGGTAGCTTCTCTATCTTATGGCGCAGAAGAATCTCGGAAGCCTCGGCGAGATCGGGGTTGGTGGTGGTCACGAGGTTCTCGCAGGTCATAACCTCCGAAATGCGGATACCCATATCCTTCTGGAAGCGGAGGTCGCGGTTGGTCACTATGCCTACGAGCATACCCTCGCCGTCTACCACCGGTATGCCGCCGATCTTGTTCTCGTGCATCAGGGCCAGCGCGTCGCCGACGTTGGCATCGGGGGTGATGGTTACCGGATCGTAGATCATGCCGCTTTCGGCGCGTTTTACCCTGCGCACCATGGCAGCCTGGGCCTCGATAGGCATGTTCTTGTGTATCACGCCTATGCCTCCCTGACGGGCGATGGCTATGGCCATTTCATATTCCGTTACGGTATCCATGGCCGCCGACACTACCGGTATGTTCAGGTCTATGTTGCGCGAGAATCGCGTGTGCAGCTTCACCATGTTGGGGGTTACGTCCGAGAATGCCGGTATCAGCAGCACGTCGTCGAAAGTAAGACCTTCCTGGGTTATTTTTTCATCCTGAAAAGACATATATTGTTTAATTTAATTCATTAGAAATTACGGAGTTTCGCGGAGCGGACTATGGTCTGCTCGCGGTCGGGACCTACCGAGATTATACTTACGGGGGTACCGGTAAGTTCCTCGATTTTTGCGATGTAGGCCTTGGCGTTTTCAGGCAGTTCCTCGTAGTCTTTACATCCGGTTATATCCTCTTTCCATCCCGGCATCTCGATGAATACCGGCTCTACGCGTGAGAGTTTCGAGATGGTGGAAGGGGGATTGGCTATCAGTTCGCCGTCAAGACGATATCCTATGCAGATGTTTATCTTGTCGAGACCGGAAAGGACATCGAACAGCATCAGGGCCCAGTCGGTGATTCCGGCCAGACGCGATGTGTAGCGTGCCACAACAGCGTCGAACCATCCCACACGGCGGGGACGGCCGGTTACGGTGCCATATTCATGGCCGCGCTCGCGAATCTCGTGGGCGCGTTCGTCGTGGAGTTCGGTGGGGAATGGTCCCTCGCCCACGCGGGTGCAGTAAGCCTTGGCCACTCCTACCACTGTGTCTATCCATTTCGGGGCTATGCCGGCCCCTACCGGTACTGACGAGGCTGATGGTGTTGATGAGGTTACGAAAGGATATGTGCCGTGATCTATGCAGAGCATCATCCCCTGCGCGCCTTCGAACAGCACTTTCTTGTCGCTTTCAAGCGCTTCGTTGATAAGCAGCGATGTGTCGGTGATCATCGGGCCGAGCACACGGGCATATTCCATGAAGCGGTCGTATACCGGCTGGAATTCGTAGGTCTCGAGACCGTAAGATGAGAGTTCGCGGTTCTTTATCTCTATTGCCTGACGCAGACGTTCGGCGAAGTATTCCGGTTCCAGCAGGTCTCCCATGCGGAGTCCGCAACGGGAATACTTGTCGGAATAAGCGGGCCCTATTCCCTTTTTCGTGGTGCCGATCTTGGTTTCCCCCTTGAGCGATTCGAAGGCTCCGTCAAGTTGGGAATGCCAGGGCATCACCATGGCCGCGCGGTCTGAGATGCGCAGCTGATAGTCGGTTATTCCCTGGTCGTGCAGACGCTGAAGTTCGGCAAGCACCGATTCCGGATTCACCACCATGCCGTTCCCCATAACGTTCATGGTATTGGGGTTGAAGATTCCAGAAGGGATGCTCTGAAGAGCATATTTATGGCCGCCGAACATTACGGTATGGCCGGCATTGTTGCCTCCCTGATAGCGTACTACCATGTCGGCGCGGCATGCGAACCAGTCGGTTATTTTCCCCTTTCCCTCGTCTCCCCACTGGGAGCCGGTTACAACTATTCTTTCAGACATGATTAGTGGAGTCTGTTATGGATTTATCTGATTCTGTCGGAGAAGAATCAGATAAGTCCGTTGCGTTCGTAGATGTGGTCTACGTTTTTGAAATAATAATCAAGTGTGAAGCAGGCGTCGAGCTCTTCGGGAGTGAGAGCCCCCATAACGGTCTCGTTTTGGCGCAGCAGTTCCTGATAGGGAGTGCCTGTGGCCATGGCCTGCATGGCTATGGGTTGAACGGTATCGTATGCTTTCTCACGCACGAACCCTTTGCCTATCAGAGCGTTCATCACACGCTGGGCGAAGATTACGCCGTTGGTGAGATAGATGTTCTGCTTCATGCGGTCTTCGAAGATAACGAGATTCTCCAGAATGCCTTTCATGCGGTTCAGCATGTAGTCGAGCAGAATCGTCGCGTCGGGCATAATTATTCGCTCCGTAGCCGAGTGCGATATGTCGCGTTCATGCCAAAGCGCCACATTTTCGTATGCCGTGGCCATATATCCGCGTAGCACGCGGGCACAGCCGCATATATTCTCGCTTGAGATGGGATTGCGTTTGTGGGGCATCGCCGAAGATCCCTTCTGTCCTTTGCCGAAAGCTTCTTCCACTTCATGTACCTCGGTACGCTGCAGGTTACGCACCTCGAAGGCCATCTGCTCGAGAGTGGCCCCGATAAGTGCTATCGCGCTCATATAGAATGCGTGGCGGTCTCTCTGCACGACCTGGGTAGAGATATTGGCTGAATCTATGCCGAGCTTGTCGCATACATAATCCTGTACGAATGGAGGGATGTTGGCGAAGTTGCCCACAGCCCCGCTTATCTTGCCTACTTCCACGCCACGGGCGGCGAAATCGAAACGATCTATGTTGCGACGCATTTCCTCGGCCCAGAGCACCCACTTCAGACCGAAGCTGGTGATGTCGGCATGTATGCCGTGGGTACGTCCTATGCAGGGTATGTTCTTGAAGCGGACAGCCTGCTTGCGAAGCATCGCGAGGAACTCGTCAAGATCTTTGCGTATTATCTCGTTCGCCTGCTTGAAAAGGTAGCCGTTGGCCGTATCCACCACGTCGGTCGAGGTAAGGCCGTAGTGTACCCATTTGCGCTCTTCGCCAAGGGTTTCCGAAACGGCACGTGTGAAGGCCACGATGTCATGGCGTGTCTGCAACTCTATCTCTTTTATGCGGTCTATGTCGAAACCTGCTTTGGCGTTCAGTTTCTCGATATCTTCGGCAGGTATCACGCCGAGCTCGCGCCATGCTTCGGCCGCAAGCAGCTCGACTTTGAGATAAGCGTTGAATTTATTCTCTTCGGTCCAGACGTTTCTCATCACGTCTCTTCCGTATCTCTCTATCATGGTCTATTTTTTTTCTTATGGAAATGAGTGTCCCCTTCCCCGTAATTGTCAAGATTAATCAGGATCAATCAAGATTAATCAGAAATAATCAAGATTAATCGGGAATTGCCGGGATTAACCGGGATTAATCGGGATAATCCCGATTAAAAAACAAGACTTACAATTCAAAACTTACAACTAACAACTTCTACTTACCAACGTTGTTAAGGAAACACTCCAGGGTGTTCTCCATGAGGCAGGCGCGTGTCATAGGCCCGCATCCGCCGGGAACGGGAGTGATGGCTGATGCCTTTTTCGAAACCTCGGCATAGTCGCAGTCGCCGCATAGCTTGCCGGTCTCGGGGTCGCGGTTCACGCCTACGTCGATAATTACCGTGCCGTCGGAAACCATGTCGGCGGTAACGAATTTCGGGCGACCTATGGCTACCACCAGTATGTCGGCCTTGCGTGTTATCTCTCCTAAGTTTCGGGTGCGGCTGTGGCATATGGTTACGGTGGCATTGCGGTCCATAAGAAGTTTGGACACAGGCAGACCGACGATATTACTGCGGCCTATCACCACGGCGTTTTTCCCTTCGATAGAGATGCCGGCGGTATCAAGCATCTTGATGACACCCTTGGGAGTGCAGGGAAGCAGACATTTCTGTTTCTGCCACAAGGCAGCTACGTTGCTGGGATGGAAGCCGTCAACATCCTTCTTCGGGTCGATGGCGGCGATTACGGCCGCCTCGTCGATATGCTTGGGCAACGGCAACTGTACCAATATACCATCAACCTCAGGATCGGCGTTAAGCTCGGCTATAAGGTCGAGCAGTTCCTTTTCCGTTATGGTGTCGGGCTTCTTTATGGTGCTGTTTCGGAATCCTACTTCGGCGCAGTCGCGTCCTTTGCCGGTAACATACGAAACGCTGGCGGGATCTTCGCCCACGAGTATCACCACAAGGTGAGGCACGCGTCCATATTTCTCTTCAACTCTCTTTACCTCTGCCGCTACCTCATCTTTGGTCTGGCGCGCCAAGGCTTTACCGTCTAAGATTGTCATAATATAGATTGTGTTTATATTCGTTTCTCTTATCTCATCATATCGCCTGATGGCCGATGTCGGTACGCGAGAAAAGATTCTCGCACTCTATCTGTTCCACATCGCGCAGGGCGTTGGCGCTGGCTTCAGCGAGAGTCGCGCCTTTGCCTGTAACCATCAGCACGCGACCTCCGGCCGTTATGGTCTTGTCTCCCTTCCGCGCCGTACCCATGTGGTATACGGCTCCACGGCAGTTATCAAGACCTCTTATCTCGAATCCCTTCACGTAGCTTCCGGGATAACCTTCCGAGGCCAGCACGATTCCCAGACAGGCGTCGTCGCTCCAGCGGGTGGCGCATTCCTTGCCGTTTACGGCGGATTCCAGAAGAGTGTAGAAGTCCGATTCCAGACGCGGGAGCACTACCTCGGTTTCCGGGTCACCGAATCGGGCGTTGAATTCTATCACTTTCGGTCCTTCGTCAGTAAGTATGAGACCGCCGTAAAGAATACCGGTGAATGGTATACCCTCGCTTACCATGGCCTCAGCCACAGGTTTCATTATTTTGTCGAGTGCCGTCTTGCGTACTTCGTCGGTTATGAAAGGTACCGGCGAATAGGCTCCCATGCCACCGGTGTTCGGACCCATATCGCCGTCGAAGGCACGTTTGTGGTCCTGCGCTATCGCCAGGGGATATATCCTGCGGCCTGAAACGGCACACATGAAAGAGAATTCGGGACCTGAAAGGAACTCTTCTATAATTACCTTTCCTTCGCCGAAACTTGCCTCTTTGAGCATGTCGCGCAGGGCGGTCTCGGCTTCATCGATATTCGCGGCCACTACAACACCCTTTCCGGCAGCAAGCCCGTCATACTTTATCACCGTGGGGAAGCTGCCGTTGGAAACATAGGCGAATGCTTCGTCGTAGTCCGTAAAGGTGCGGTACGAACCTGTAGGTATGTTGTATTTGGCCATCAGTTTCTTGGCGAACTCCTTGGAGCTTTCTATCCGTGCCGCGTTGCGTGTGGGGCCGAATATGTTCAGTCCGCGCAACAGGAAACGGTCGGCGATGCCTACGGCGAGAGCGGCTTCAGGCCCCACTACCGTCAGGTCTATGTTATTGCCTTCGGCAAAATCAGCCAGGGATTCTACGTCGGTTACCTCGATATCGACACATTCGGCCTGACGCGCAATTCCGGCATTGCCGGGAGCGCAATATATCTTCGACACGCGCGGCGAGCGGGCAAGCGCGTCGACTATGGCATGCTCGCGGCCTCCGGAGCCGACTACGAGTACGCTTTTCCCCTCTTCTGTTATAAAATCTTCTGCCATTGATGACATTAAGTTATCTTCTTGAATCTGTGTTCGTTGAATCAGTGTTTGAAATGACGCATACCGGTGAAGAGCATGGCGATACTCTTTTCGTTTGCTTTCGCTATGCATTCGGCGTCGCGGATGCTTCCTCCGGGCTGCACTATGGCGGTTACTCCGTAACTCGATGCAAGTTCCACGGTATCATCGAAGGGAAGGAATCCGTCGGATGCCAATACCAGTCCTTCGGTAAGACCTTTCTCGCGTGCCTCTTCGAGAGCTATGCGGGCGGAACCCACGCGGTTCATCTGTCCGGCTCCAACACCGGCTGTGGCACCATCTTTCACAACCACTATCGCGTTGGACTTCACATGCTTCACAATCTTCCAGCCGAAATCACAATCGAGCAATTCGCTTTCAGAAGGGTGGCGTTCGGTTACGCACATTCCGGCAGTAACTTCGGCGGTGCGTATGTCGGAGTCCTGCACGAGCAGTCCGCCGGTAACGCCTACGTACTGAGGCATATCTTTCAACTCGCGATTCATGTTTACCTCAAGTAGCCTGAGATTCTTCTTGGAAGCCAGAATCTCAAGGGCCTCAGGTTCGAACGATGGAGCCATGAGAATCTCAAGGAAGATGGGTTTCAATGCCCTGGCCACCTCGGCGGTGAGCGGACGGTTGGTGGCTACGATGCCGCCGTAGATGCTTACGGTATCGGCTTCGTATGCTTTTTTCCAAGCCTCGGCCTGGTCGGCCCCCACCGCGGCTCCGCAGGGGTTCATATGCTTGAGTCCCACGCAGAATGGAGCCTCGAATTCGCGCACGATCTGCAATGCTGCGTTGGCATCCTGAATATTGTTGTACGAGAGTTCCTTACCCCCTAACTGCCGGGCGAATGCCACAGAGAAGGGAACTTCTTCGGCTCCTCGGTAGAAAGAGGCTTTCTGGTGAGGATTCTCTCCGTAACGCAGACTCTGTACAAGGTCGAACGTCAGGAAGAGCTTTTCGTCAAGCCCGGCGGCCTTGCGCATGTAGGTGGCTATATGCGAGTCGTATTCAGCCGTATGGGTATATGCCTTGGCCGAAAGTTGTATGCGGGTCTCGGGAGTTGTGTTGCCGTTGGCTTTGATTTCAGACAGCACACGGTCGTAATCCGAGGGATCGCACACTACCGTAACATCGCGGAAATTTTTAGCCGCGCTGCGCAACATCGAGGGCCCCCCTATGTCTATGTTCTCAACAGCTTCTTCAAGGGTTACACCCTCTTTGGCTATGGTTGCCTCGAAAGGATAGAGGTTGACGCATACCATCTCTATGGTCTCTATGCCGTTTTCCTCAAGCTGGGCCATGTGGTCGGCCTTGTCGCGACGTCCCAAAAGACCGCCGTGAACTTTGGGATGCAGTGTTTTCACACGTCCCTCGCAAATCTCCGGGAATCCCGTTATATCGCTTATATTTATTACTTCCAGTCCGGCTTCGCGCAGACGTGTCATGGTGCCTCCGGTGGCGATTATTTCCCAGCCGAGCTCTACCAGCCCTTTGGCAAATTCGATAATTCCTCTTTTGTCGCTTACGCTTATGAGGGCTCTGTTTTTCTTCATTATGGAATCCTTTTTTTCAATCTTTTTACCTTGTCTACGATAAGAGAATGTTTAATAGTGGTTCAGCAGTTTGATCACTGTCTGAATATACAGATTGTGTTCGGCGCGATGAATCATTTCTTCAAGCTGATCCATGTCGTTGCCTTCATATACTACCGGAGTCTGCGCTATTATGCGTCCTCCGTCGAGGGTCTCGTCGACATAATGGATGGTTACGCCGTAGACCTTAACTCCATATTTGAATGCGTCACGTATAGCATGCGCCCCTTTGAACGCCGGCAGCAGCGAGGGGTGTATGTTCACTATGCGTCCGCCATAATAATTCAGCAGCACCGGGCCGCATATGCGCATATAACCGGCAAGACATATAAGGCTTATCTGGTGTATGCGCAGACGGTTCACTATGGCTTCTTCGTAAGCAGCTTTGGTTTTATATTCCTTGGGGTCTATGACTATAACGTCGACGTGAGGGTATTTTTTTGCCCGCTGAATAACGTAGGCATCCGGATTGTCGCATACCAGAGCCACTACATTGGCGTCTATGTCTCCGGTATAGCATGCGTGGGCCAGGGCCTCGAAATTGCTGCCGTTGCCACTGGCGAAAATGGCTATCTTTTTGATAGTGCTGTATGCCATGTGGGGCAGCGATGCATTCTGTACGTCAGGATAGTTGGTATATGGATAGTTCATGGCTGTAAAGTGTCTTTTATTTGATTGTTACACCTTGGCCGGCTACCACCCGTCCTATTACGGCAGGATTCTCGCCCGAAGTGCGTAGAGACTCCAGCGCTTTTCCTTTATCTTCGGGAGATATGGCGATCACCATGCCTATGCCCATGTTGAATATGTTGAACATTTCGCGATGAGGTATCTTTCCGTATTTCTCAAGCAGACCGAAAACGGGCAGTATTGTCCAGGAACCCTCTTCGATTTCTATTCCCTGTCCATCTTTGAGTATGCGGGGTATGTTTTCATCGAATCCTCCGCCTGTTATGTGGGCCACGCCGTGTACGTCCACCTCTTTCAACAGCGTCAGAACCGGCTTTACATATATGCGTGTAGGAGTAAGCAGCATCTCCCCGAGTGTGCTGTTTCCTGTCTCCGGAAGAGTGGCGTTGAGGTTCAGGTCGTTGTCGGCCACGACCTTGCGTACAAGGCTGAAGCCATTGGAATGTACACCTGATGAGGGAAGTCCTATCAGTATATCGCCTTCCGCTACCTTCGAGCCATCGATAAGACGTGCTTTTTCGACAGCGCCTACTGTGAATCCGGCTATGTCGTATTCACCCTCGCCATACATGCCGGGCATCTCGGCGGTCTCGCCACCTATCAGTGCGCATCCTGCCTGACGGCATCCTTCGGCGACTCCAGAGACGATACTTTCCACTACCGCGGGATGATTCTTACCCACAGCTACATAATCGAGGAAAAACAGAGGCTCGGCCCCCTGGGCGAGTACATCGTTGACGCACATCGCCACAGCGTCTATGCCTATCGTGTCGTGGCGGTCAAGTGCGAATGCGAGTTTCAGTTTGGTTCCTACCCCGTCGGTGCCGCTTACCAGCACCGGATGTTCCATGCCTAAAGAGTCAAGGTCAAACATGCCTCCGAAGGCTCCGATATTGCCCATAACCCCTTGGCGCGCCGTAGAGGCCACATGCTTTTTTATACGGGATACCACCTCGTAGCCCGCTTCCAGGTTCACACCTGATGCTTCATAACTTTTAGCCATAAAAGCTTATCTTGTTTCTGTCGGATGCCGGAAGGGCAACGGGACCCTCCCGGCAGTCCGGATTTGTTATTTCTGTTTAAAATAGTTGACGGCGTTACGGAAAAGATTCTGGTCTTTCTCTCCGTATATGTTCTTCATCAGACCGGCACCCCAGCGTTCGGAGTGGGCCATTTTGCCCAGTACGAGGCCGTCAGGCGAAACTATTCCCTCTATGCCCTCGGTAGATCCGTTGGGATTGTAGGGCGAGGTCATGGTCGGGTTTCCTGCCGGGTCCACATACTGGAAAGCTACCTGCCCGTTGGCGAAAAGCTGTTCGGTAACTTCCGGAGAGGCGGTGAATTTTCCTTCGCCGTGGGATGCCGCTACGGTATGGAGCTCGCCAAGTGTGAAGCCGCTCATCCAGGGTGAGTGGAGAGTGCCCACACGGGTGGTTACCATTTGCGATATATGACGGTTTATGTCGTTGCGGAACAGGGTGGGAGATGCCACGGTAACGTTGCCTACATTGCCGGATGGCAGCAGCCCCGACTTCACAAGGGCCTGGAAACCGTTGCATATGCCAAGTATCAGACCGCGGCGTTCCAGCAGACGGTTTATGGCCGCCGCTATCTTGGAGTTCTGCAATACGGAGGCTATGAATTTGCCTGATCCGTCCGGTTCGTCACCGGCCGAGAAACCGCCGCTTACAGCCAGTATGTCGGCGCGGTCGATGGCCGCAGCCATCTCTTCGACCGAGTTTTCTATATCTTCCGGCGTCTGATTGCGGAATACCCCGAACTCCGTGCGCGCTCCTTCGCGACGGAAGGCTTTGGCCATGTCGTAGTCGCAGTTGGTGCCGGGGAACACCGGCAGGAATACGAGCGGAGTATCTGTCGGACGTTCCGGCCCTTCGGTTACGCTGATAGCGCAGTCCGCTACCTGTGCGTTGCCTTCCACTCCTGAGCGGAAAGGATATATCTTTGCGAAAGGCTCTTTGTTGGCCTCTTCGAGAGAGGCGAGGGCCATGGTCTCGCCGTTAACCTTAAGTTCAGCGGAAGCAATGGTTTCTCCTATTTTGCGAGTGTGGGGCAACGTCAGTTCTTCCGATGAGGTGAACAATATGTCGCCATATCCGAGCCGGAATAGCTCTTCTTCAGGCAGAGATACTTCCGCACCTATGCGGTTGCCGAATGCCATTTTGGCCAAAGCCTCGGCCACACCGCCGAAGGCGGGTGCGTAAGCTGACGTTATCTTTTTGTCGGCTATAGCTCTGCGATAAGCGTCGTAGCTTTCTGCTATAGCGGCCGTGTCGGGCATAAGGTCGGAAAGAGGTGTGAAGTGCATCAGGTATATGTTCTCGCCGCCTTGCTTGAAGTCGGTGCTTATCACCTCTGAGACCTTCACCGGGGCTATGCCGAATGAAATCAAAGTGGGAGGCACGTTCAGATTGGCGAAAGTACCCGACATGGAGTCCTTGCCGCCGATAGAGGGTAGTCCTAACTCTACCTGCATACGGAGCGCGCCGAGCAAAGCCGACAACGGTTTGCCCCAGGCTTCGGGTGAGGTAGTTTTCTCGAAATACTCCTGATAAGAGAAACGCATCTTACGGAAATCGCCGCCGGCGGCAACGACTTTGGCCACCGATTCTATAACCGCGTATGCCGCTCCGTGGTAAGGAGAGAAGGTGGTTAGCTCGGGATTGTAACCGAACGCCATCATCGAGGCCGTATCGGTATTGTGATTACCTACAGGCAGTTTCTGCACCGAAACCTGAACTTCGGATCCCTGGGTCTTGCCTCCGAATGGCATCAGTACCGTGGAGGCTCCTATCGAAGAATCGAACATTTCGGCCAGACCGCGCTGTGAGGTTACGTTTGGCTGACCCAAGAGCGCGTGGAACTTTTCTTCAAGAGTGTCTCCTTCCGGTGTGCGTCCGAACGGGTCTGTGTCGGGTACCGCCTCTATTTTTGCCGTGGCGTAATGGGGTGCGCCTGCCGAGTCAATGAACTCGCGGCTGATATCCGCCACGGTTTCTCCGTTATAGAACATCCGCATGCGCTCGCGGTCTGTAACGTCGGCCACATGCACCACCTCAAGGTTTTCCTCGCGGCAGTATCTCATGAACTCTTCCTTGTCTTTCGCCTCTACCACTACCGACATTCTCTCCTGCGATTCGGAGATAGCGAGTTCGGTAGCGTTAAGACCTGAGTATTTGGTCAGTACGCGGTCAAGATAGATATCGAGGCCCGGAGCAAGTTCTCCGATAGCCACACTCACGCCTCCCGCTCCGAAGTCGTTTGATTTCTTGATGAGTCGTGTAACTTCGGGGCGACGGAACAGACGCTCTATCTTACGCTCTTCAGGAGCGTTGCCTTTCTGTACTTCTGACCCGCATTCCTCAAGCGACGATGTGGTGTGTTCTTTCGAACTGCCGGTAGCTCCCCCGATACCGTCGCGTCCCGTGCGACCGCCGAACATCAGGATCACGTCGCCTGGAGCTGGCGATTCGCGGCGAACGTCATCGGCTTTCACAGCCCCCACGACGGCTCCGACCTCCATGCGTTTGGCTACATATCCTGGGTGATATATCTCGCGCACGTGGGTAGTGGCGAGTCCTATCTGATTGCCGTATGATGAATATCCGGCGGCGGCACGTGTCGATATCACGCGTTGCGGAAGTTTGCCTGTGAGGGTCTCGGATACGGGTGTGTGAATGTCGCCGGCTCCGGTTACGCGCATTGCCTGATATACATAAGCGCGTCCAGACAGCGGGTCGCGGATAGCACCGCCAAGACAGGTGGAGGCCCCGCCGAAAGGTTCTATCTCGGTTGGGTGATTATGGGTCTCGTTTTTGAATTGCAGCAGCCAGCGTTCGGTAGCTCCGTCGACATCGACATCTATATATATCGAGCAGGCGTTGTTTTCTTCCGATTGCTCCATATTGTCGAGTACGCCGGTTTTCTTGAGATATCGGGCGCCTATCGTGGCCAGATCCATCAGACACAACGATTTGTTGTCGCGTCCTAAGTCATGGCGTATCTCTCTCCACTGTTCAAGCGATTTGCGTATCGAATCTGCGACCGGTGAATCGGCTATCTCGATGTCGGTCAGTTCGGTGGTGAAGGTGGTGTGGCGGCAATGGTCGCTCCAGTATGTGTCGAGTATGCGCAATTCTGTCTCGTTGGGGTCGCGGCCTTCCGCCGAGAAGTACTTAACAACTTCCATCAGGTCGTCGGCATTCATCGCCAACCCTGCCTCGCGACAGAATTTCTCGGCATCAGCGTGGGTGAAAGATATGAGTCCCTCTACTACGTTCACAGGTTTTACCTCGGCTTTCTCGGCCGGAGCGAGAACCGACATATCCTTGCGGCGCGATTCCACTGCGTTGATGCAGTAATGCGCTATCTTTTCAAGTTGTCCGGGTGTTACCGAATCGTCGAATACCATCAGACGGCCACTCCTGATCTCTACGTCTGCTGACGGTTCAAGTAGCTTCACGCACTCAACGGCTGACGAGGCACGTTGGTCAAATTGGCCGGGGAGATATTCCATAGCCAGATAGGGATGGTTGGCGAAATGCAGGTTCTCCGTTACCTGGTCGGTGGCGGGTTCGCCGAATACCCTCTGGCATGAAAGTCTGGTAAGTTCGGGTGTGAATCCGAACAGGTCGTAGATATTGAACAATCTCAACGACTCGATGGAAAGTCCGAGATTGGCATTGAGCTCCTTGCGCAGGCTTTCGGCCTCTACGCGGAACCCCTCTTTTTTTTCAACGAATATTCTGTTGGCTTTCATTGATATCTGAATATTGCTTCCGGTTATTCAAGAGTGGAATTGAGAACCTTCTCGGCCTGTTTCTTGCGGAAGTCGGCTAATTTCCGCTCGACTTCGGAATCGTTTACCGAGAGTATGGAGAGGGCGAGAAGAGCGGCGTTCTTCGCTCCGTCGATACCTACCGTGGCCACTGGTATTCCCGGGGGCATCTGCACCATTGAAAGCAGCGAATCGAGGCCTTCGAGTGATTTGGCTTTTACCGGTACCCCGATTACGGGCAACGTAGTGAATGCTGCTATGACGCCGGCCAGATGAGCTGCTCCTCCGGCTGCGGCAATGATGGCGCCGAAACCTCTTTCGCGGGCTGTGGATGCCCATTCGGCGGTTTCTTGCGGTGTGCGATGAGCGCTGAGAACTTTTGTCTCATGTTCTACACCGAATTCCTCAAGTGTGGTGGCTGCGGCTTTCATGACGCCCCAGTCGCTTGAGGATCCCATTACAATTCCAATCTTCATACCTTATCTTTTAGTTTTTCCCCTGCTTGTCGGGCCGGGGGTATAAAAAAACGTCAGGCCGCCTTGCCCCCAGAGGGGTCAGACGGCCATTCATAAAGAATCGGGGCGTATATGCCCACGCGATTCGCATCTCCAGCGACTGGAGATGGGACTACGGAATATGTGTTGGCTAAACCTTTCCACAATGCCTAACTTCTGTAATCCAAAGCCTTGTAAGAGGGTCGGTATCCCTCCGGGGCTTCATTGTGCAAAATTAGGCATTTTTATTGAGAAGATAAAAAATTGATTAAAAAAAATCCGGCCTCCGTCACAGCGGAGACAGGATTCTATGGTTGAAGTCGTTTATACTTCTAACTCTATAGCTTGAATCAGAGAGAGTCTACAAACTTGCGGTATGCTTCGTTATTGGGGTCATACTCCAGATATTTGGAGAAGTATTGCTTGGCTTTTGCCTTGTCTTTCTGGTCAAGGTAGTAGTTGCCCATGTAGTTGTACATCTCCTTGGCGTCTGAAGCGTAACGGGCGGGATTCTCGCTTGCTTCGAGCATCACGATAGCTTTCTCGTAGAAAGGCTGTGCCGCCGACTTCACACCCTCTTCCGTTGTGGCGGTCTGCTTGGCTATATCGCCCTGGAACTTCACGGGTTTGTAGTTGTCGGGAAGTATCTCTCCTGCCTTGGCTGCATATTCGGCGGTCTTGTCGAAGTATACTTTTGCCTTCTCCGGATTGTCGTGGTTCTCGACTCCTGCGTAATATGAGAATGTGGCCTGCTGGATAAAGTCGTTGTAGCCGGGTTTCTCGCTTTTTGCCAGGTATCCTTCATAAGCGTCTGAGGCGTTGGCAAGCTGGTTCAGGTTCACGAAGGTCATGGCAAGCTGCTTGTTGAAGTTGGCGTTGTCGGGCTGATCGGCGATAGCCTCTTTCAGAAGTTCCACAGCTTCGTCGGAACGCTTGGCCGAACTGAGTTCGTCGGCTATCAGAGTGTAGTCGATAGCGGCGAATTTGTTGGCTGGATTCTCGCGGTGCATCTTCATCAGTTCTTCGGCCATAGGCACGAGCTGATCTTTCATGGCCGGTATCTGGGCGGCGTTCATGAACTGGTAGCGGCGTGCGGTGAAATTGCCGGGGTTGGCAGCCAACAGTTTCGATGCGTAGTCGTAACCTTTCTGGAAGTCCTGACCGTAGAAGAGAAGGAATGCGTAGCGGTCTTCATCCTGTTTGAAGTGGTTGGGGTTGGCCACATATTTGCCGTACTCCTGAGCCGCTTTCTTGAAGTCCTGCTTGTTGTAATACGCGTTCGCGAGTTCGCGCTGTCCGAGTGCGGAACCGGGGTTGTTGTTCAGCAGCTCTGTGAGTTTGGTGATGGCGAACTGGGGATTGACCTGAGTAAACAGGTTGGCATACTTCACATAAGCCTCGGCGGAGTTGGGGTTGTAGCTCGCTGCCATCTCATACTGTCCGGCCGCACCTCCGAAATCTTTGTTCGAGCGCTTTATGTCGCCGTCAAACAGATAGATATCGGGGTTCTGGTTCTTTGACACCTTACGGGCGTTGTTCACATACTTTTCTATATCCTTGGCGTATGCCACGGGGTCGGCATCGTAATATGCGCGTGCCACGGCTATCAGGTATGAGGCATCTTTCTTTGCCTTTCCCTCGCCCTCCTTGAAGAGCTTGGAGGCTTCTTTGGCGTTGCCGTTCAGAAGTTCGAGAGCTCCTTTGCCGGCATAGTTGTAGCCATATTCGGGGTTTTCGGCTACGCCTTTGTTGAAGTATTCGGCTGCCTTAGCCTTATCACCGTTCTCTAAAGCGATCAGACCGAGGTAATAGTCGGCGACTGCCTTGTCGGTGCCGGAGTTGTTATAGTTGCGTTCAAGAAGCTCGCGGGCATTGTTGAACTGGTCTGCCTTGTAGTACTCTACGCCTTCGACGTGAGACTGTGCGAATGATGCCAGAAAGGCACCGGCTGCACACAGGGTAAAGAAGTGTCTGAGTTTCATATCTTGTGATTTTTGAATTTCCTTTTTTATGTTTCCGTCCGGTTTTTATGTTTCCATCCGGGTTTATGTTTCCGTCCGGTTTTTATGGTTGTATCCGGAATATTTTTTATTGGTCATATCCCTTGCGGAGTATTCCCTTTCAGGTTGTTTCTTATCTGCTTTTGGTATATAGACGATCGAACCGCAAAAAGGTTTAGATTACTCCAACTATCAAACGACAAAGATAGCCAATTTATTGGCAACATCCCCCGAAACCTCGAAATTTATTAGATACATTCTTCCCATTTTTCCCCATTTCCCCGATTCTCCTGATTAATCCCGTTTAATCAGGATTAATCCCCGTTCAGTCCCGTTTAATCCTGATCTATCCCGGCCAATCCTGATTAATCAGGATTATTCAAATTGTCTTGATCTAAACCTTGCATCAATAAAATATTTTATATAAATTCGCATCAAAGTAATATCAAAACAATATCATAATGAACTTGAGTATGAACAATGAATTCGACTATCGGGGACGTGTGGTTTCCGGTTTCGCAATGTTGGCGGTGGTGTTGGTTCTGATACCATTGCTCATAATTGCGCTCTTCTTTGTCTTTCCGTATGAACTTATCTGGATTCCGGCTGTGGCCTCGGTTGTCGGGTTTATCCTTATGGTTTTCCTGTCGTGCGGCTTTTTTGTATTGCAGCCCAACCAGGCTCGTGTGATGATTTTTTTCGGCAAGTATCGCGGCACGTTCCGCGAAACCGGTTTCTTCTGGGTGAATCCTTTCATGAACAAGAAAAAGGTATCGTTGCGCATACGCAATATGGATATAGCTCCTATAAAGGTAAATGACAAGGTCGGCAATCCTGTCATGATCGGTATGGTGCTTGTGTGGAAGGTGCGCGATACTTATAGAGCGGTGTTCGATGTGGATGCCGGCGATTCCGCGGCCGTTTCTGTTACTTCCGACGGTAAGATCAAGAGTGCGGATGTAGGGGATGCCATCGCGAAGGCTCTTGACGCTTTCGTCGGCATTCAGAGCGATGCGGCTTTGCGGGAGGTTACCGGGCGTTACGCTTACGATGAGGAGAATGGCAGGCACGACGAGATAACGCTTCGTAGCGACGGACATGAGATAAACGAACAACTCGAAGCCAAGCTGAACGAGCGTCTGGCCATGGCCGGAATAGAGGTTGTGGAGGCTCGTCTTAATTATCTTGCCTATGCTCCGGAGATCGCTGCCGTGATGTTGCGTCGTCAGCAGGCGTCGGCCATTATCTCGGCAAGAGAGAAGATTGTGGAGGGTGCGGTATCGATGGTCAAGATGGCTCTCGACCAATTGAGCGAGGAACAGATTGTAACTCTCGACGAGGAGCGCAAGGCTTCGATGGTAAGCAATCTGCTTGTTGTACTGTGTGCCGACGAGCCGGCGCAGCCTGTACTCAATACCGGAACTCTTTATCAGTAATCTAATCATGGCCAAGCAGCAGAATAAAGGTTTTTTGCTTCGTCTTGACCCGGACACAATGGAGCTGGTGGAGAAATGGGCGGCGCAGGAATTCCGTTCAGTCAACGGTCAGCTGCAATGGATAATAGCCGATTCATTGCGTCGGCATGGACGTATGAAGAAAAATAAGGAGAACGAGGAGTGACACTGTCAATCAGTCTCGGCAATCTATTCCGCTTACGAATGCTCCGGAGGAAGCGTCAAAAAACCATCGCGCCACTGGCGCGATGGTTTTTTGATATCAGCGTAACTGAACTACTCTCGGGTTCATGTGATAGGGGAGTATACCTGTCTTTGATATGATCTTCTGACCTACGAATCCGCTTACAAACACATAGAAACTGTGCAGAACTTTCGGGTCGGTACCTGCGGTAATGAAATATATTTTTCTTACCAGTGGGTATTGGCCCGTGTTTATATATGCCTGATAAGGCTTGTATCCCTCGGATGAATAATCGTTTTCAGCAGTCGGGTTGCTCAGTTTAAGTATCTTCACCTCTGTGGTGAGGCTGTTGGCCACGGTATCGTTTTCAACCTTGTAGTTCTCCATTCTCTTGTCGACCGGAACTTTCTTAGCCACGCTCAGGTCATCGCCAAGCCAGTTTACGCTTATAATACCTATGGCGTTCTTATCTTTCTTTACAATGTCGAAGACCTGGGCGTTGGATTTCTGGGCGAAAGCGTTTTTATTATCGGATATCTTTCCGCCTACGGGCAGGAAGCGTTCGCGCATATAGCTTACCGTAGAAGAACCTGCATTGTCGAAAACGAGTTTTACCGCAGTGGTATCGGCTCCGGCGAGTTGGCTCCATTTGTTTATGGTGCCGCGCATTATGCCCTCTACATCGCTCAAAGAGAGAACTGAGACGGGGTTATCTTTATTTACAATAAGAGCCACGGCGTCGACGGCTATGCAGCGTTGGCGTACTATACGGCGTTGTTTCGCCTTTATATATTCCATTTGTTCATTGTCGAGTTCCCTGGTAGAGATGATGCCGTGGGTGGCTCCGGAAATCAGTGAATCTATGGCCTCGTTTTCGGGCACATAAAACGGAATGATAGAAGCGGTTGGATAGGTATATTCGAATACCTCGATTTCCTCGTCGAGTACATTGCGGAACCCTTCGTCGCAATACACCGTAGCTGATCCGTCGGCATATTCCCCTCGCTTTATCGGAGTACACGAAGCCAGCAGTAGCAGGCCTAATCCTGCTGCTGCCGCTGTGAATTTAAAGATTTTCATAATCTATATATTTCAGTAGAAGAAGTATCAGTGAGCGCACTGTAAGTAATCCCGAGAAGTTCACTGCAGAACAGACCCGCACTATGAAAGAGATTACGAGAAGTTCACTGCAATAGAAATCTTAAGGAGCGCACTATGAAAACTCCTTGAGTCGTTGTTCAGTTTGTGCCGCGATACAGACGATATCCGCGGAAGATACCATAAGCTATGAGGATTGCTCCGCAAGTTGCTGAAATGGCGGTGTTGTCGATGTTGAAAACATCAAATATGAATAGGAAACCTACGGCAACGTAGAATACTATCATGAATATTCCGAATACGAGCCTCATTCCTTTTGGGGTATGCTGGTTGGGATCCATAGTCAGTAAGTTTAAGTGTTTATCTTTTATCTATACATGGACTGTAGGGCGGCTGGCGCCCCTCTGTTCATGTTCCTATCTATTTAACAATTCTTTGTAAAGATTGTTGATTGCCGAGTTCAAATATTACATAAGACCGGAACAACCCTCTAATCCCCAATCTACCATAGCTGCTATAACTATTATAACTATTATAACCATTAATTACTGCCAGTCCTCATAGCCCTCATAGTTCTCATAGTTCTCATAGTTCTCATAGTTCTCGCAATCCTCATAGTCTTCATAGTTCTCATAGTCCTCCCAGTCCTCATAGCTCTCTCATTTCTCAAATAAAAAACCGCGTCGGCTTTTGCCAACGCGGTTTCTATAGCGGTAGGGTTTAATTACTGCTGGGCAAGTTTGAAGTTAACCGGGAGTGTGAAGTAAGAACGTACGGTAACACCGTTGTTCTTCGCAGACTGCCATTTCGGCATCTTCTTCACTACGCGGAGGGCTTCGCGGTCCAGGTCTTTATCTACACCTTTCACAACTGAGGCCTGGCCGATAGAGCCATCTTTCTCAACTACGAAACGTACGATAACGCGACCCTGGATATCGTTCTGCTGGGCAGCTTCCGGATAGCGGATGTTGCTCGAAAGCCACTTCATCAGGGCAGGCATGCCGCCAGGGAATTCAGCCTGCTGCTCTACAGCAACGAAGATTTCTTCCTCTTTGGGCTTCTCAGGTTCCGGTTCCTTGACCACAACCTGCTCTTGTACTGCCTTGAATTTGTCAGCGTCGTCAGAACCTTCCTGGTTTACAACACCGCGTGCGGTGTTGTCTTCCATCTGCTGTTCCATCTCCATCACCTCGTTCTTCACTTTGTCGGCGTCGACGATGGCGATTTGAGTAACCTGTACGGTAGCCAGAACCTCCTGGGGAACCTCGGGTATCTCCTGCTCGAACTTCTGCTCTTCGGGCTGTTCCTCTTCCTGAACCTCTTCGGTCTGGGAATCGATCATAGCCTGCATCATCTTCTCAGCCTGGTTCTTGGCCTCGATGGCAGCCTGTTCGGCACGATAGTCGGAATATTTAGACCATGCGAAAATCATCACGAATACCACTACGAGACCGAGCAGTGTGTAGAGCACAGCCATGTTATGACGGCGGTCGCTGCTGGCACGCAGGGTGTAGGCTCCGAAATCCTTATTTTTGTCGGCAAAGATAAGGTCGCGCCATTCTTTCGATGTAAGGTCTACATTTGTTTTAGCCATTTCTTTCTGTCTTGAAAACTGTTATACATCCTTACATCATTCACCGTGGTGACGGTTCTGATAATCTATAAGCATTACTGAGTCGACGCGGGTCATGTTGTCAATCTGATATTTTGAAATCGAGTTGATCTGCATCTCGTCAAGGATACTTACCAGAGAACCGTAAGAGGCCTGAGGTGTGGACTTGATGATGATAACCGGTTTCTTCAGATTTTCATTCTTACGAACCTCTTTCGAGAGTTCATCATATTTGGCCTGGTCGATCTGACCGTCGCGGAATTTCTTCTTGAGCTTTTCTATCTCTACCAGAACTTCCTTGTTGCGATCCTGGATGATCTTGCGGATACCGCGCGAATTACGTGCATCGCCGTTCACCTCGTCGGAGAGGAACTCGGAACGCTGCAGGTTGTTGTTTTCAGCGAGAATCGTGCCGCCGGGGCCAAACATACCGGCGTCGCCACCGGGTTTGCCAAAGTAGTAGTAGACCTCATTGACGACCTTGCCATTCACGGTATCTACATCGAGAGACCCTTTCTTGCGCTTGGCGTCGAGTATTATCGTTACAGCATCGTCGGCCGATGCCTGACTCATGTTCTCCTCATTCTTCACCTCTTCGTTAGAAGGAAGCGCGATGTTGAGAGTCTGAGACTTGATCATTGTCGTACAGAGCATGAAGAATGTGATAAGCAACATGTTCATGTCTACCATCGGGGTAAAGTCTACCCTGATCGTCATCTTTTTCTGACCGCCTTTTTTCTTGCCGTCAGAGTTATTCTGTTGAACTTCTGCCATATCTTAATCTCCTGCCTTTAATGATGTCAGTAGTGTGAACTTGTTCATGTGGATGGTCTGGAGGTTGTCCATTACCATGTGTACTACATCGAATGCCGTGTTCTGGTCAGCCTTGATGGCCACGCCTGTGCCATCTTTGATGGCCTTCGCGAGGTTCTCGTTTTCGGTCTGACGCATGGCGGACATCCACATCTGGAACTCGTCGAGATTTGAGTCATCCTTATTCCATTGGATTGGAATTCCGGTGACATGGTTGGGATTGGGATCTTCACCCTGGAGCCACTTGTCCATCTTGGTGGTTCCTTCGGGCTGTGAGGCCAGCGAAAGGAATTCGCCCATCTGGTTCAAGGGTACGCCAAAGGAGCCCAATTTGCTGAACGCGAGCTTTTGCTGAGCATTGAAGCTGATTTTGTTCTTATGCGACCCGTTGTATATCTCGGTAACTTTGTCGAGAAGACCTATGCGCATCTTTTCGTTCGACCAGTTGGTCGAAGTATCGTTGTTCATGGTCAGCCAGACTTTGCCCTCCGGAGATACAAGCACCTGCACGAAGTTGGTTTCCTGCACCTTTTCTTCCGAAACTGAAGCAGGGGTAATAACCTGTGTGGGTTCTTTCGCGAGGAAAGTGGAAGTCAACATGAAGAAGGTAAGCAAAAGCACGGTCACGTCACTCATCGCGGTCATGTCGATGAATGTGCTCTTCTTTGCTATTTTTACTCTTCCCATATCAGCTATTAACTTTTATCGGTTTATTATTTGGTTGCTTGCGGCCGGAAGATTAGTGAGTGGCTGCGAAAGTTGCTACGATGCTGAAACCGATTTCGTCGATAGCGTAAGAAAGGTTGTCGATCTTGTTGGTGAAGAAGTTGTAGGAAATAACAGCGAATGCACCGGTTGCGATACCGAAGGCGGTGTTCACAAGGGCCTCAGAGATACCGGTCGACAGCTCGGTTGAGTCGGGAGAACCTGAGTTGGCCAGAGCCTGGAACGATTTGATCATACCCATTACAGTACCGAGAAGACCGACGAGAGTACCGAGGGTGGTCAGGGTTGCTATGATGGGGAGGTTCTGAGAAAGAGCGGGCATCTCAAGAGCGGTTGCCTCTTCTACGGCGTTACGCAGAGTGGTGAGCTTCTGCTCCTTGCTGAGAAGGGTGTTGGCGTCCATCTCTTTGTACTTTACCAGAGTGTTGTAAACTACAGATGCAACTGAACCTTTCTGGTCTTTGCAACGCTTCATGGCGCCGTCGATGTCGTTCTTCTGAAGGTCAGCCTTGATAGCGGCGACAAACTTGGAAGTGTTGCCCTTGCCGGCTGCCGAACGAAGTGCGATGGAACGCTCGATAGAAAGAACGATTACGGTGAGAAGCAGGGTCATCAGAATAGGTACGATGAAACCGCCTTTGTAAACGGTACCTGCCAGATTGAGGGGATGGCCTGTGGCTGCGTCGCCGCCTTCAAAGTTGCCGGGGGCGCCCATCAGGAACAAGAAGATGCAGACTGCGCAGGCTGCGCATGCGAGGATTACGAGGAATGCATTGCGGATACCACGCACCTGAGAAATCTTTTCTTCCTTCTTGATGCGAGCCTGAGCACTCGTTGCCGGGGCGGTTGCGCCCTGAGCCTTGGGATCATTAGATGCCATAATGTCTGATTAATTTTTTTAGTTTGTTTGTTATTATGGTTTTTCTTTTAGAAATCTCTTCTGTTTGCTTTTGTCTTTTACCATAGCCCGGCCTTTGGCCAGCGCACGGTTTTCTTTTATTTCAATAAGTTCCTATTTCAATAAGTGTCCGAGTGCTTCGTTATCGCGGTTCCTGCCGGTTATGGAGTCAGCCTTCCAATGTCCGGCCAAGTGCGGCAGTAGGTAGATGGAGAGCTTATGGTATGTTAGACTTTTGGGGCCAGTCATTTCTGAACGGAGACTGAACTGTAGATAAGCCATGGTCAGATTATACTTGCCTTTTGGGTTGATGCAAAGTTACTATATTTTTTGAATAAAGCAAATCCGATTTTCCTAAAAAAATGTTTCCGCAAACTTCCGGAAACAATTTATTAGGTTAATTACTCTTAATCTACCGTCATATGGTATCAGGTTACGGCGATTTTGGATATCTTACGGTTGCTCTTTGCCAAATATATGAGGCCGGGCTTCGCGGTGAAACCCGGCCTCATGAATATCATTTTTGAATCTTGGTGATATTATCCCTTGATAGCTGCTATACCGGGAAGTACTTTCCCCTCGATTGCCTCAAGAAGGGCGCCGCCGCCTGTAGATACGTACGATACGCTGTCGGCGAGGCCGAACTTGTTGACGCATGCCACCGAGTCGCCGCCGCCTACGAGCGAGAAGGCTCCTTCGGATGTGGCTTCAGCTATGGCTTCGGCTATGGCACGTGAGCCTGTGGTGAATTTCTCAAGCTCGAATACGCCTGCGGGGCCGTTCCAGAGGATGGTCTTGGCAGGAAGGATGGCTGCGCGGAACGCGAGTATGCTATCGGGACCTGCGTCGAGTCCTTCCCATCCTTCAGGTATGTTGTTGGCGGGGCATACCTGGGTGTTGGCGTCGTTGGAGAATGCGTCGGCTGCCACGCAGTCGGTGCCCAATACCAGGTTCACACCCTTTTCTTTGGCTTTCTTTATGATGTCGAGAGCCAGGTCGAGCTTGTCGTCCTCGCAGATCGAATTGCCGATGTTGCCTCCCTGAGCCTTGGCGAAGGTGTATGTCATGCCGCCGCAGAGAATCAGGTTGTCTACCTTGTCCATCAGATTCTCGATGATACCGATTTTGGTAGATACTTTCGAACCGCCCATGATGGCTGTGAAGGGACGCTTGATATCTTTCAGGATGTTGTCTACCGCCTGAACCTCTTTCTCCATCAGGTAGCCGAGCATCTTGTCTTCCTTGTCGAAGTAGTCGGCTATGACGGCTGTGGAGGCGTGCTTGCGGTGTGCTGTGCCGAATGCGTCGTTGACATATACGTCGGCATAGCTGGCCAGAGTCTTGGCGAACTCTTTCTGGCGTTCTTTCATCTCTTTCTTGGCGGCTTCATATCCGGGGTCGGCCTTGTCGATGCCTACGGGCTTGCCCTCTTCTTCGGGGTAGAAACGCAGGTTCTCGAGCAGGAGCACCTCTCCGGGCTTAAGCTCTTTGGCTGCCTCCTGGGCTTTCATGCAGTCGGGAGCGAACTTCACGTCGGTGCCGAGAGCCTTGGCTACAGCCTCGCGTATCTGGCCGAGGCTCAGCTTGGGGTTTACTTTGCCTTTCGGCTTGCCCATATGAGACATAAGGATGAGGCTTCCGCCCTCTTCCAGGATTTTCTTGAGAGTGGGGAGGGCACCGCGTATACGTGTGTCGTCCGAGATTGTGCCGTCTTCATTCAGAGGTACGTTGAAGTCTACTCTGACGATAGCTTTTTTACCGTTGAAATTGTACTTGTCGATGGTTGCCATTTCTTTGTATGGTATTTATTTGGTTTGTTTCGATCTGACTCTGTCGCCGATATGTTTTTAGAGGGCGACGTATTCTATTTCCGCAAAGATAATTATTTTTTTGCAGAATGTGTGGGATTTAGTTTTAATTAAAATTAATTTTGCATAATTTGACTCGAACTCCGGCCGCATGATGTCGTGTCGGGGCTCTTTTGGAAATGAAAAGTAAAGAAACGAATATAGATGCCGACTGTCTGCTTTCTCTTGCAGGCAAGTGGGGTTTGCGCCGCGGATTGATTCCGGAGAGCATCGAGCCGTTGGCCGGAGCGGGATCTTCCCGCCGCTATTTCCGTATATTCATGTCTGACTCCGATGGCGGCGGGACGCGGAAAGAGACTGTGATAGGTACGGTAGGTCATTCTTCCCGCGAGAACCTGTCTTTTGTCTCGCTGGCCCGCATGTTCGGGAGTGCCGGGCTTCCGGTTCCCGAAGTTCTTGAAGTGGCCCACGACGGGGACTGTTATCTGCAGCAGGATCTCGGCGACCGGTCTCTGTTCTCGATGCTCGGGGATTGCGATGGCGACAAGAAAGTGCTTGAGGCTCTGACGGTGTTGCCGCGCTTTCAGACGCTTCCGGAAAGAGAGTGGAGCGGAATAGTGTTCAATAATCCTTTCGACTCGCGCGAGGTTATAAACGATCTGCATTACTTCAAGCATTGCTTTCTGAAGCCGCTCGGCGTCGAGATCGATGATATGGAGCTTGAGCGTGAGTTCGATGATATAGCCGCGGCTATAGATGCCATACCGGCTGAATGCCGGGGTCTTATGTTGCGGGACTTCCAGAGCCGTAATGTCATGGTTCATGACGGACACCCGTTCTTCATTGATTTTCAGGGTGCCAGGAAGGGGCCGCTTCTTTATGATGCCATATCTTTCCTGTGGCAGGCTAAAGCCGGTTTCACTCCTGAGTTCCGTAAAAAGGGCCTTGAGGTTTACGCCGGTAGTCTGGCAGACTGCGTTTCGAATATCGGCATTGCGACGCTTCTTTCCGCTACGCCGCTGCTGGCGCTTGTGCGCACGTTGCAGGTGCTCGGTGCCTATGGCCTTCGGGGCGTGATAGAAAAGAAGGCCCATTTCCTGCAGAGCATTCCTCAGGGAATCGGAAATCTCAATACCCTCCTGCACGATGCGGTGGCTTCCGGAAGTCCTGTGCGATGGCCCGAAGAGCCGTCCCGCAGATGGCCTGAACTCTGCCGTATCGCGGAGTCGCTTCCGCGTTTGCCTATACTTGCAGGAATCTCAGCCAAAGATGACTCGCGCGATTGGCTTAGAGTCAGCGTGTTCAGCTTTTCATACAAGAAAGGTTATCCGCTTGATTTCTCGGGTAACGGCGGCGGCTTTATGTTTGATTGCCGTGGGCTGCACAATCCTGGCAGATATGCGGAATACCGGTCGCTTACAGGCATGGACCGCGAGGTGATAGAGTTTCTTGACAGCTATGAGGAGGTAGCGGAGTTCATACGGCATGTTATGGAGCTGGTCGAACCAAGCGTCAGACGCTATGCGCGGCGCGGTTTCACATCGCTGCAGATCGGATTCGGGTGTACCGGCGGTCAGCATCGTTCTGTCTATTGTACCGAACATGTGGCCGAGGCGATAGCTTCATCCTTTCCCGACGTCGAGGTGGATGTCTGCCACCGTGAGCAAGGGGTGAGCTACAGACTTAACGGACATGTACCACCGTTCAAGGCCATGATACTCGCCGCCGGGCTTGGCACGAGGTTGAGACCCTGGACGTTGGAACATCCCAAGGCTTTGGTTCCGGTAGCGGGCGTGCCGATGTTCTATCGTGTTGCCGAGCGTCTTCTTGGCGAGGGATGTCGCTGTCTGGGAGTCAACGCCTGTCATTTCGCCGATCAGTTGACCGCATATTGCGAGGGTGAGGATATGAACAAGCTGTTGGAAAGATACGGAGCGTCGCTGTGTGTCAGCGATGAGACCGGCAACCTGCTTGATACCGGAGGCGGCATAGTCAGGATGGCTCCGATCCTTGATCCGGAAGGGGAGGGGTTCCTGGTTCATAATGTGGATATCCTTTCCAATGCGCGTCTGGGTATGCTGATGCGTTTCCATCGCGAGTTCAATCCAGACGGTGTTACATTATTGGTGAGTGAACGTGAGTCTTCGCGTAAACTCGTTTTCGGATGTGATGGACAGCTGACCGGATGGCGCAATCTGAAGGATGGTGGCGAGCGCAATGTAAATCCGCATCCGGGCCCGAGGATAAGCCCTGATGCGGATAGGTACTGCGGTCTTGCCGTGGCTCAAGGCGAGCTTGCGTTCAGCGGCATCTATATTGTCGGCGGCAACGCCGCTGCGGAGATGGGGACGCTGCATGGTTCGGCACCTTTTGCAGTAATGGATTATTTTCTTGACCCGGAGCGTCGTTGCCTGGTGATGGGGATTTCTCAGCCAGATCTCAAACTGCTGGATATCGGTAAGCCCGATGCTTTGGCAAAAGGCGACGCCTGGGTTGCAGGTAATCGATAATGGTGATCAATAATGGTGATGACGGTAGTATTTCCCGGATCGGGAGGCGTTATATTGAAATATGCAGCCTGCGATGAGGAACACAAGGGCGCTTCCGCCCATCCACCATGTGAGTGCCACTCCGGTGGTGAAGCATGATGCGATCAACAATATCGCACCGATTATATAGCTGATTATAGCGAGCGTTTTCATAGCGAGAATGTTTTTATTGTTTTGTTAGTGAAACGCTTGTGCGGACTATCAAGTTCAGTTTGAAATTGTTAAAATCAGCGGAATTGTTATAAAGATTGAAGAATGGAAAAAATAGAAAGTTTCAGAATAGACCATAATCTGCTGAAAAGCGGAGTGTATGTGTCGCGTGTCGACAAGTTAGGCGATTATGATATAACCACATACGATCTGCGTGTCCGCAGTCCCTATGACGATGCTCCTCTGACCGGTGCGGAGGCGCATACCATAGAACATATATGCGCTACATGGCTTCGTAATAAGGATAGCTTGAAAAACAGGGTTATATATTTCGGTCCGATGGGTTGCCTTACCGGCTTCTATATGATACTTGCCGGCGAGCCCGACGCTGCTGAGGCGGCAGGAATAGCCAAAGAGATGTTCGAGTATGTGGCCGGTTTCACCGGGGAGATTCCAGGGGCGTCGAGAGTGGAGTGTGGCAATTATCTATTCATGGATTTGCCCGAGGCGAATAAAACTGCCCGCAGGTATGTCGATGAGGTGCTTACCGACATCAAACCCGAGCGTCTGAATTATCCCACCAATGACAAATGACTAACGACCAATGACAAATGACTTACTAACCCGCCTCGAAGGTTTCGACGCCCGTTTCGAGGAAGTCTCCACGCTCATCACCGACCCGTCGGTGATAGCTGACCAAAAGAGATATGTCAAACTGACCAAAGAGTATCACGATCTTGAGAACATACTTGACGCCACACGCCGATATCGCGCCGCGCTTGCGGCCCAGGAGGAGGCCAAGGCTATGTTAAGTGATTCCGATCCCGAATTGCGTGCCATGGCCAAAGATGAGCTGGAGGCGGCTACGGCTTCTCTACCTAAACTGGAAGAAGAGATAAAGCTGTTGCTTATCCCCGCTGACCCTGCCGATGCGAAGAATTGCGTAGTGGAGATACGCGGGGGTACGGGAGGTGACGAGGCCGCGTTGTTTGCCGGCGACCTTTTCCGCATGTATCAGAAATTCGCCGAACGAAAGGGGTGGCAGCTCGCTGTTTCGTCTGTGAGTGAGGGGGCAGCTGGTGGATATAAGGAGATTGTGTTTTCACTGACCGGTGCCGGTGTATACGGTGTGATGAAGTATGAGAGCGGCGTGCATCGTGTGCAGCGTGTTCCGGTTACGGAGACGCAGGGCAGGGTACACACTTCGGCGGCCACGGTAGCCGTGCTTCCCGAAGCCGAGGAGTTCGAGGTCGAGATTCACGAGGGTGAGATACGCTGGGATACCTTCCGCTCAAGCGGTGCCGGAGGTCAGAATGTAAATAAGGTTGAGTCGGGTGTACGGCTACGCTATAACTGGAAGAACCCCAACACCGGAGAGGTGGAGGAAATCCTTATAGAATGTACCGAGACGCGAGACCAGCCCAAGAACAAGGAACGTGCCCTGTCGCGTTTGCGCACATTTATCTACGACAAGGAACACGCCAAATATATGGAGGATATAGCGTCGAAGCGCAAAACGATGGTAAGCACCGGCGACCGCTCGGCGAAGATACGCACCTACAACTTCCCGCAGGGACGCATGACGGACCACCGCATCAACTACACCATATATAATCTGGCGGCGTTCCTCGACGGCGATATCCAGGAATGCATCGACCGGCTTACCGTAGCCGAAAACGCCGAGAAGCTGAAAGCCGCGGAACTCTAACCTGCCGCGATGTTCCGTATCATCCATTCTTATCAAAAAATGATTTTAAGGACGTCGGAATTTTGCAGGTTCGGGGAAAAGAGTTAACTTTGCGGTCGCAAACGCCCGGAGGAGGTCGGTGGATGCCGTAAGGTATCTGAGAATCAAGACCCGGGGGTAGGCGAAAAGAATACCAATTACAAATAAATCGTCAAGTTTATGGCAACCAAAATTAGATTGCAGCGTCATGGCCGTAAAGGCTACGCTTATTATCCTATTGTAGTCGCCGATAGCAGGGCACCACGTGATGGTAGATTTATTGAAAGGATAGGTTCTTATAATCCGAACACTAATCCTGCTACAATAAGTTTAGACTTCGACCGTGCTTTGTATTGGGTAGAAGTAGGTGCTCAGCCTACCGACACAGTTCGCAGCATCCTTTCGAAAGAGGGAGTTCTTCTTATGAAGCACCTCAACGGTGGTGTGAAGAAAGGTGCTTTCAGCGCCGAAGAGGCTCAGCGTCGTTTCGATGCTTGGAAAGCAGACCGTACCAAGCTGGCTGACGCAAACCGTCAGAAACTCGAAGCCAAGGCCGCTGAGAACGCAAAGGCCCGTTTCGAGGCAGAGGTTGAGAAGAACCGCGTGAAAGGCGAGGAAGTAGCCAAGAAGAAAGCCGAGAAGCTCGCTGCCGAAGAGGCCGCAGCCAAGGCTGCTCTCGAAGCTGAAAACGCCGCAAACGAGGCTCCCGCTGAAGAAGCTGCTGCCGAGTAAGAACCGCAATCAGGTAAAAATCCTGATAAAAACTTCTGGAAAGTTTGCAGAATTGAAAAATTTGAATTAACTTTGCAGAGCAAGAGAGAAACAAGGGGTGTTGAAACCTCGGCATCCCTTGTAAAACCGGTCTATTAGTGTAGCGGTTAGCACGCCACCCTCTCACGGTGGAGACTCGGGTTCGAGTC
>ERZ836877.1089-NODE-1089-length-43117-cov-5.071920_pt1 | contig 43117 bp, 30 predicted proteins | sample MGYA00519469_ERZ836877 | MGnify/ENA primary metagenome ERZ836877 (study PRJEB31850, sample SAMEA3708809) | human gut metagenome | biome: human gut; feature: human-associated habitat; material: faeces | place: China | collected 2014 ...
TCTTTGGATACGATCGGGCAGACTCGTATGGCATAGACTGTATGCGTATGCAAGGCGCAATGGTTATTTTTACTGCAAATATCAAGCGAATCCTCCGATTGAGCTGACAGAAGCTCTTTATGATAGCCTGAACCCCTCCAAATGAAGCAAATACGGCCAATATGAGGCCTTTTCAAGGCAATTAACCGGCCAAAATATAAACTCGCCAAATCCTCGGATAAGGACCTGGCGAGTTCTTGATTTTTAGTCTCGCTTAAGAGCAACCTGAAATATGATTACTTTTTCAGTGCCCTCGCCACGGAGGTCGCGGGTTTTCTCATCAAAAGGGTATGTGATTATTATTTGATAATCTTAGTCACCTTGTTGCCCTGACGCTTTATATAGATACCCTTCTTCAGATTGTCGGCGTTGACGCGTATACCGTTCAGGTCGAAGTACTCGACGGGAGCGTTCACATCCTCGACAACGGTGCCGGAGATGCCGCTGCCGATATCCTTCGGCTTCTTGACCAGCTGGAAGTGGGTGAAGCTTGCCCAACGGGCGCTGGAAGATTTCTCAGCATTAGACCATGTAGCAGCCATAGCTGCAATGCAAACATTCTTCTTGGCCGCTTCTTCTTTATACATGTCTGAAGCGGGAGCGGTCGGTTCTTCGATTTTGAAGTCAAGATGATCAATAGCCCAACCGTTTCCAAATACTTCGCCGGCTCCACCTGTTATCTTAGAGAGGTTCGTGTGAGGATCTGTCACATCAGAGTCATTATCTTTTTCAAAATAACCGAGTCTCTCAGCCGCGTCGTGATCCGGAGCTGCGATAAGACGGAAATATTTTAAAAGACCACCGGCGCGGTACATCACGCTAAGACGATATTCGCCGGGTTCCAGTTCAACATTCTGCTGAACACCGAATCGCCAGTTTTCCGAACCATGCCACCCGTCAAAATATGTGTTGATTGTAGTACCGTCAGACAGAGTCGGTCTGTTATTAGAGTCGCTTTTCTGTTTGAAGTCAGAGGATCCGCCTTTATACCATTTCCAAGCCGTATCCTGAGCTTCAGGTTGGTCCGCATTGGGGTTAACGATGGTAATCGGAGTAGCATTGAGGCTTGCAAGGACTGCATCCTCCTCGGCCAGCTTGCGTTCGTTGGATGCGTTGTCTAAATAGGCGGCAATTTCTGTGTTCAGAGCGGAAACTGCTGCAAGAGAAGCGGTATCGACGCTTTCGGTTTTTGTAATTAATGACTGCAATGCTCCCAATGTTGCGGCACTTGCGTAGGGATATTTTGCTACGAGGGCATTCAGCGTCTCTTTGTAACCGTTCAGGGTGGCTATTTCCATTGGAAGGGCCTCCGCGTCTGTGGCTACCCGCTGCAGGGAGGCTATCTGGATGGTGTACCAGTTTGTGGCTTTTTCCTCAACGACCTTGATACCCATTTCCAGATTCGTGCCTTCGGTGATGGTCAGGTTGTCGAACGTCACCTTGATCGGCTCGTCATCGGCCATTCCGTTGTTTTGATACGAAGTGAATGGAGCGGTCTTTTCCTCGCTGCCGACCTTGACGTAGGCTACGTTCGCAGTCGCGCCCTTGTCGCCAAGGCTTACCTTACCCCATGCTTCGTGAGCGGTTACATAGAATTCCACTTTGTAGGTGCCTGCAGTGAGGCCGGACAGGGTCTGATAAAGGGGAGTGAATCCGGGAACGAGCTGACTTGTGGCGTCTCCTTCGCAGTAGAACTCAGGCAGACCGACTGAAGTGCCGCCAAGTGGAGTGACGGATTTGCCTACATACATGCCGGTGCCATGCCAGGCTTCCTTGGAAGTGCCTACCTTGGAGGTCTCGTTGACGTATGCCGTCTGTGCCGACATACCGGAGGCCACCGTTATGGCTGCTGCAAGCATGAGTAAAATTTTCTTCATGATAATGATTCTTTATAGATAGTAATAGGTTATTCAATATTCTGTTTCGGCGATGTCTACGCGTCAGTGTCGATGTGTATGCGCCGGGGATTGGGTAGGCGGGAGGGGCACGGGTCCGTGACCCCTCCCGCCGGGCTCAATAACAAAACAAAACGTTTGTAATCATGCAATCACCGGAGCTGTGCAAGCTCCGGTGTCTCAGAAGTTCATAGATATACTTTGTACGATTTCTTCGTTCCCTTGACGATGTAGATGCCGCCGGGCAGCTCTGCCTTATCGTTGTCGGCCACGCGGATGCCCTGCATGTTGTACACGCCGGTCACAACGTTGTCGTCGGCATCGTTCATGATGGCCTCGACTGCGGAATAGTCGCCGTCCTTCTTGCTGAAGGTAGGCTCGGAAATCTCGGAATCCACGTGATATGTGGCCTTGCCGTCCGTTCCGACTTTCTGATAGATACGGGCGTAGTCCACCAGGAAGCGCGAGGGATTCGGGGTGTTGGCAAGCGAGCCGCCGTTGATGCCGCCCAAAGCCAGGTTGAGCCATAGCATCTGACGCACGGTGCGGTAGGGGTTGGCGCCGTTGCTGTGGTCGTAATCACCGTCGGGAACGGCGTTCACGGTCTGGTCCAGGTCAGTCTGATTGACCAGGAAGTCGTCGCACCACAGCTCGATATGGTCGGGATCCCATACCATGATCCATGTATGGTAATTGTCACCCCAGCCTGCACCGAGCTCTGCATCGCCTACGGTAGCGGAATCCCATACGGCGCTCCAGCGCTTGGTGCCACCCCATGCCACGTTGCCGTGGATTGCATGGCCGTAATATTCCATGATGTCGATTTCGCCGCCGTATGGCCATTCATACTGCTTGCCGGTCGACCAGATTGCGGGCCAGCAGCCCACGCGCTGGGGCACTTTGGCGCGGACCTCGTAGATACCGTACATCCAGGTGTAGCCGTCGTTCCAGCCTCCCTTGGTCTGCATCGAGCCGGATACCCAGGTCAGATACTTGTTCTTCTTCCATTTCTCGGTGCTGCCGCGCTGATACAGAGGGTTGCGCACCTGCTGATCCTCGATGTTCTTGCCTTCGATCACGAGCACGCCGTCCTCTATGTAGGTGCAGTTGTCGCCGTAATAGTACTGGTCCTCCTCGTTACGCTTGTAGCCGGTTTCGAAGTTCCAAATTTCAGGGTCGGGTTTGCCCGAGCCGGAGAACTCCTCGGCGAACACGAGGCGATAGCCGTCATACACGTTGGCGCGGGGATCGTTGTCGGCAAGGGGATGGTCCTTGTAGAAATCCTCGGGCACGGGAGCTTCGGCATATTTTTCGGTCTCCTCGATGCTCCACAGATGCTTCTCGGCGTCGGTGCCGGCCTTGTCGGTATAGATGGATGATCCGGCGGTGACTGCGTCCGTACCGATGCAGTTCTTGCCCTCCGGCATTCCTAAGTTGACCAGGGTCACCATTTCGCCGGAAGCTACAATGCGGTGCTGCGACAGTTTCTTGTTCAGGCCGATGGGGCAAGAAGTCCATTTGCCGTCAGAGCCGAGGAACGTCTTGGAGTCGACGCGCTGGATGTTGTAGACGCCCTCCGGGCCGGCGGGGATGAAGCGGAACACCTGTGTGTTGTCCTCCACCTTTGCGGCAATCTTGTTGCCGAAGCCGGCGTCGGTCAGGTACAGGCCGCTGGCGTGCTTGATGCGGTAATACTTGTTCGCATCGGGGTTAACGACGCTTGTGGCCGACACCGCGAGGGTGCCCAGTCCGAAAGCGGCGATTAACGAAACAGTAAGTTTTCGATTCATAGATATTAGTGTAAATTGTTTATTGGTAAGGTCGGGCAGGTCACCCTGCCCGGCCTCTGTGATGTCGGTATCAGAGAGCGATCTTGACGCTCTTGCCGCCCTGCTTGCGGATAACCACGCCCTTGTAGTTGTCGCCGCTTACGCGAACACCCTGCAGGTTGTAGTACTCAACGGGAGCCTCATTCTCGACAACGATGCCGTTGACTGCACCTGTGCCGTTGGGATCGTAGATCTTAACCTGGTCGATGTCCATGAACAGGTCAACTTCCTTCTTGTTGTTCTCATAATAGTTATTGGGCAGAACGAACGTCAGATATACCTTGCCGTCTGCGGGAGCTGTGAAATCATACTCGAAGGCCTGGAAGTCCTGATCGGTATAACCGTCCTCGGTACAAGGAGTCATGAACTTTACAATCTCTTTGCCTGCAGCTTCGCCATCTACTTCCGATACGGAAACGTAATAGTCGGGATCAGGAGCAGAGTTCCATGCAGTCTGGTCGGCCGGGCACCAGCTGACACCCATTACGAACGACAGCTTGTAATTTGTACCGGCGGTCAGACCGGTTACAATCTGCGAAGCGGAGATGTTGGTCCAGCCATTGTTATTATAGCCGAGCAGACGGAGATAGTGGGTGTCGTCCTCGGGACGTGCGTCGCCGTCGCCGGGTTCCTCCATCCACATCGTGATGCCGTTCCATTCACCACCTGTCGAGAGAGTCCAGCCGGGAAGAACGTCGATGTTCTCGTATGTGTTCCAGGGTTCCCATGTGTAAGCGCCGGGTACGGATGCCTCTACGCCGGGTTCTTCGAAACTGCCGTTCACTACGAGGTTCGGACCCTGTGCATACGCAGCAGTGGCCATTGCTACGGCTGCCAACGAAAGTAAAATCTTTTTCATTGTTGTTTAAATTGGTTGATATTGGTTTATATTTAGATTGTTTGCCTTGTTCCGTTTAAGGTTCAGGTTTAAATTTAGTAGGCACCGCCGGCGCCGGAACGCCGGCGGTGTGTATAGGTTATATTGGGTTACTGGAGCGCGGGAGTATCGTGCGTTGTGGTCCAGTAGGGATTCTGGTAGATGGGGGACTGATCGACCGATGTGCCATCAGCAGTGCTCTCCAGGAAGTGACTCTCTGCGATAGGACTGAGGTAGTGGGCCATGCGCCATGAGTAACCGCTTTGATACCATTCGTTTTTCGATGAGATACGGTCAAGGCACAGGTACTTGGGATCGCCGTTGAAGCCTCCGTCTATGTCAGTAGGCGAGGATACATTGTTATCGTTCGGGTCACTCTGATCGTACTTTAATTTACTTGCTTTGAACCATTCGAGCATCGGACCGAACATTTTGCATCCGTGACGGAAGTAACGCTGAGTCTTGAGCTGGTCAAGGGCGCGCCAGCGGATCAGGTCGTCCCAACGCAAGCCTTCGCTGATAAGCTCGCAGCGACGTTCGCGACGGATGTTGTAGAGTACGGGGGATGTGATGCGGCGACCGGCGCTGTAAAGACCGAAGTCGTGGCTGGTCTGTTCCTCTTTAGCCAGGTCTGTTGCGTTGATGGTGACGTGGGGATCCTGAGGCAGACCGGCGCGAACGCGGAGCTTGCCCCACAGTTCCCATGCCTTGGCGTTAAGACCGTCGCCATATTTCTCCCAGGCAGCCTCCAGATAGATCAGGTAAGCCTCGGCCGAACGGAAGATGATGGCGGAAGTTATATCAAAACCTCCTTTGGTCCATTCCATATTGGTGGTGAATCCCTTACCCTTGGTGTAGCCGGTAGAGGTAGTGAAATCCACGCCACCGCTGATGAGGGCCGGAGCCTTGAATTCCTTGTCCTTCTTGTTCTTCTTGCCTTCGCCGATGCGCTGTTCGGAGCCGGCGTAAACATACTCGTTGGGGGCCTTCATGAACAGGCGCCAGCGCCAGTCGCGGCCTTCCTTGGTGTCGGCCACGAAGTCGTCGCCTTTATATCCGCTGTTCGCGTCGTAGATGGGCAGACCGTTATCCATCAGGAAGCAGTTGGCGAATTCCTGAGTATAACCGCGACCGCCCTTGATGTACTGGTTCAGGCAGTGTCCACCTGAAACGCTTGTGGTGTAAGTGCGGAACATCAAAGCCTCGTCCATGCTCTTGGGGTCTGCGGAGGAGAACAGGTTATAGTAGGGATTGCTGGGCATATCAGTGTATGTGGCGCCGAGCATCTGCTTGTTGTTGGCAGTCAGATTGGGGTGAGCGTCAGCCACCTTGCCGGCGGCGTCCAGAGCAATGTCGAGGAAGTATGAAACCTCGGCGGCATTATCGTATGTGAATCCGGCATTGTAGTCCTTGGCAGCTCCGGGCCAGCCGGCTGCTGCATCGGGCACGAAGGGAGTGCCGGCGAAGTATTTCTCGAACGTAGCCTCGTATAGAGCCACACGAGCTTTGAGCATGAGGGCGATATCCTTGGTGATTCGGTTGCGGCCGCCGGTGGTGGCACCGTCCGACAGATATTTGTAGGCTGAGTCGAGTTCCGCGATGATGAAACGGGCCACCTTATTGCGGGGCTGTCGCTTGGATACCATGATCAGTGAATCCTTATCGAGGGGCTGAGTCTCGGTGATTATGGGAAAGTCGCCCAGAGAACGAAGCTTGCCGAAGTATTCGTTGGCGCGAAGCAGGAACGCCTCGCCAATATAGTGACGGATGGTGACGTCGGTTCCCTGAATCTCTCCCCGCTTGTATTTGGGAAGTACCTGCTCGAAGAAATAGTTGATATCGTTGATATACCCGAAGCTCCATGCTCCACCCGATGTGCCGACCTTAACTCTTGAATCGCCATCGAAGAACTGGTCGTTGGTACCGCTCTCATTGTCGGTGCCCTGGTCGTCGTCAAGGAAATTAGAGTAACTGGAACCGCCCACACCGAAATGGGGGAAGGCATTGTTGCCACGGTTGCCCTGAACATCCGAGCCTGTATAGTAGGAGATAAGGTAATTGCCCAGCTGTTCCTCCGAATTGAAATACAACTCGGGAGTAACAGCCGACGGAGGCGTGATGTCCAGGTAATCGTCGCATCCTGTCAGCATCCCTCCCGAAATCAGGAGAGCACCCAACATCAATTTGCTATATATTGGTTTCATTGTAGTCTGAATTTTTTAGAAATCGATAGATAAACCGAAGCTGTAGGTCTTCGCGATAGGATATGAAGAACCGGACTTCATGGACGAAACTTCGAGCGATTCGGGGTCGATTACCTTCGACATCTTGGTGCATGTGAAGACGTTCTCGGCCGAGAAATAGAAGCGGAGTTTCTCGATATAAGCCTTGCGGGTCAACTTCTGAGGCAAGGTGTAACCGATCTGGAGGTTCTTCAGACGGATGTAGGAGGCATCCTGCAGGAAGCGGGTCTGAGTCTCCCGATTCTTGTTGGTGTAGTAGATGGGTCGGCCGTAGTAAGCGTCACGGTTCTCGCCGAGAGCGGAATTTTCGTCACGCCAGTAGTCCAGGTGTTCCTTCAGGAAGATTGATTCCCATCGGCCGCCCTTTGTAGCACCCCAGAACACGGCACCTTTGCCGGCTGTACCCTGGTCGCCCTCAGGCGAGAAGTAGTAGTCTCGCTTGGCCACGCCCTGGAAGAACAGGGTAAGGTCGATACCTTTCCATTCGCCGTACAGGTTCAGACCGAACTGATAGCGGGGAGTATTGTTACCGATTACCTTAAGGTCGCCGAGGTCGTTGAGTGTCTTGCCCTTGGTGATCTTGCCGTCGCCGTTTATATCCTTGTACATCAGGTCACCGCCCTGCCAATTGGAGCCGATAGCGTCCTGACCGCCATTGGGCAATGTCGCTAAGTGTGCAGCCATCTCTGCATCGTCGCGGGCAACGCCTACGGTTGTCAGACCATAAATCTGTCCTGTGAGGCATCCGGCAATGTATTTGTCGATATACTGCTCGTTGTTGGGATACTTGGTGATCTTGGTCTGGTCGTCGGACATATTGAACTTGACCGAATAGTTGAAGTCCTTGATGTTGTCCTGCCACTGCAGCGAGAGTTCCCAGCCGTATGTGCGCATTGCGAGGTTGTTCTCCTTAGGAGCGGTTGCACCAAGAGTGGCGGGATAGACGCGGGCCGGCCCGACCATGTCGGAGTTGCTGCGCCAGAAGTAATCGAACGATCCGTTCAGACGGTTCTGGAAGAAGCCGAAATCGATACCGAGGTTGGTTGTGCGGATTTTCTCCCAAGTCAGACCTGTGTAGATAAGTGCCGGGAATTTTGCCGTGCCGGGCTTCAGACCGTTGACGAGCCAGCTGGAATTGTTGTTCTTAGCCTCGATTGTTCGGTACGTGGGATACCAGCTGTTGGTGTTCTGGTTAGCCAGCTGACCGTAGGATACGCGGACCTTCAGCTGATTCCACCAGGAAGCGATAGGTTCCCAGAATTTTTCGTTGGCTACGTTCCAGCCGGCCGAGAAAGAGGGCGACCATACCCAGCGGTGCTGTCTGCGGAAACGCGAGGTGCCGTCGTAACGAAGATTGACCTCCAGCAGATAGCGGCCGTCGAAATTGTAGTTGATGCGGCCGAAGAAACCTGCGGTGCGCCATTTCTGATACTCGCCGTTCATCCCCCATCTATCGGTGCTGGAAGTAAGGTCAAGTACAGGCAGGTCTTCTACAATCATATCATCACGGCTTGCGTTAAGTTTACGATAGTCGAACGACTCACCTTGGAAACCGAGCATCACCTTGAATTCGTTCTTGTCGGCAATGGTGAAGTTGTAGTCGGTAAACAGGTTGTAGTTCAGATAAGTGGAGCGGTAGGAATATTCGTAGACACTGCTGTATTTACCTGAATCGAAAGCAAGGTGGGTGGATTCATGTGACAGGCCTTCAAGGTCATCGGCATCGTGGGCGTAAACCGGCTTGCTGTCCTGATGAGTCCAGTCGCTGTTGATACGGGTGTTGAACTCTCCCGTGATGTTCCATCCGGGAAGGGGAGTGGCGACAAGCTGGATCTGGTTGGTGAACACGTCGTTCATCTCCTTGTGACGGCCACCGTTCTCCAGATGCTCGATATAGTTGTAGTCAGCGGCGATGTAACCGTTGGGGTCGTATTTCGGGTTTGTCGGAGGAAGGCGACGTATCACCTTCTCGTAGAAACCGCCTGACATGATGGTGGGACGGCTGTATTGGGTACGTACCCAGCGGCTGGTGAAGCCCAGGCGCAGCCATGAGAACATCTGGGCGTTGAACTTGCCCATGACGTTGAAGCGGTCGTAGTTGTCGTTACCATACTTCAGAAAACCTCCCTGACCCAGGTACTGGCCGGATACGTAGTACTGTATCTTGTCGCTGCCACCCTGCAGGGTCACGTTGTGCTCCTGAGCGAAAGCGGTCTTCTTATACAGCTCGTCACGCCAGTTCACGTTATCGTAAACGCCACCGCACTCGCCTGTACCCCAACGACGGTAGGTACCTTCCCACTTGTTCTCGTAGAAGGGGTTGTCGATCTGACCCGTATAATACAGGTACGCCTGCTGGGTGAAGTCGGGGTCGAACTCCGTTTTGTTAGAGGTGTACTTCTGAACATCATTCAGATAACAGATGTATTCCCAGGAATCCATCATCTCCATAGGAGTCAGAGGCTGGTTCCAGCGGAAGGAGTTGTTGTAATGTATCTGAGCCTTTCCTTTGGCACCGGATTTGGTGGTAATCAAGATAACACCGAAAGGAGCGCGCGAACCATAGATTGAAGATGCTGCGGCATCCTTCAGTACGGAAATGGACTCGATATCGGAGGGGTTGATTGTGTTCATGTCGCCCTCCATACCGTCAATCAGGATGAGAGGACCGCCCTTGGATCCGTCACCGATGGTGTTCATACCGCGGACGTTAATCTGCTTTGTTGCGTTCAGCTCACCGCCGGCGGTGGAGTTGGAAATGTTCAGACCGGGGATGACACCCTGCAGGGCAGCCGCCGTGCTCTGTACGGGGCGCTCGGCGATTTCCTTACCTGTGGCCACGCCCACGGAACCGGTCAGGTTCACTTTCTTCTGCGTGCCGAAGCCGACCACTACGACTTCGTCAAGTACCTGGCTGTCCTCCTGCATCTTGAATTCCTTGCTTTCGCCCGGATTCACTTTCTCGGTGAGAGGTTTGTAGCCCACATACGTAATGGTGATTGTAGCGGGTTTGGACAATTTGATGGTGAAGTTGCCATCGAGGTCCGTCACGCCGGTGGCGGAACCGTCGCTACTGCGGACAGTGGCGCCGATCAGGGGTTCGCCCGTGGCGGCATCCACGACTGTACCGCTCATAGTCCCTGCCGAAACCTGTCTGGCCGCCGACTGCGGAACTGCATACGCCGTCTGATAGCCGGCCAGTAGCAGACCCGAGCACAACGCCGCCTTCAGGATAAGGCCGGTTTTCTTGTACGGATTGTTGTTCATATTGGATAGGTTAATTCATGTTATTATTCTTTCAGGTCAGTGGAGATCATGGTATGGTGCCGGACGCTTGTGAACGCCGGCGTGCAGGCCATTTTCAGGCACTTGAGTATTCATTATATATTAATGTGCCGAGGCACTTGATTTTCATGGTATAGCAAGAAACACACGTAGTCGCTATTGTCTGGATGCAAAATTATTGCAAAAAAATGGGGATGGGTTGTCCGTTTCCGTCAAATTAATTTTCCAAAATATGCAAACAGTGTTAAAAATGATTTTTACATTATATAATGAGTATTAAGAATCTTTAACAACACCGCAGCCGCCAATATCCGCCGCATCCGCCAATATACATCGCCGCCGTAAAATGCGCCGTAGGGATGAATATCCCCCGGAATTATGAGGCAACTCCCGGCCGTGACGGTCATTTTGAACGAATTGGACAATCTTTTAACTAAACAGGCTATTGAGAAGCGGTTTTTAAGTATTAAATTTGCAACGGATGTATCCGATGCCGAAAAACTCAAGACTTCGATAAGACTTCGATGCTGAATCCGGTACATACATAATGGTGCATACATAATAATGAAGCGGAAACAACTTCAATCCTATTTTTTATTTCGAGCTATCCATGCGAATCAGTAACATATTGACCGGAATACTCATATCCGCGGCGATGACGCTTCTGCATCCCGCGGCCCGTGCGTCAATGCACTTGGGCATGCCGCAGGGATTGTCCAACGGTTGCGTGATGCGCACCGTGGAGGACAGTCAGGGCAATATCTGGGTGTCGACCGACAACGGGCTTAACCGTTGGGACGGGGCGCGCTTCCATACCTATACGGCGTTGAATTCCGGACTTGAATCTTCCGGACTCGGGGGAATGGCCGTGGCCCGCAACAAGCCGGGCTATCTGTGGGTGGGAAGCCAGCGTAACGGCACATATATGGTGAACTGCACCACCTACGAGATAGAACGCACCCACATACCCGGCACCCGGTCCAAGGACGTGGCCGACATCACCACCGCCCCCGAGAAGGGAATATGGATAACGGACTATTACTACGGGCCGCAGCACTACGACCCCGTGACCAACCGGATGAGCCGGTCGGTGCCTGAAATGGTGAAGGGGCTTCCGTCCAAGGCGTGGACGGCGGTGGAAGGCCCGGATCATAAGCTGTATATAGGCCATGTGGACCGGGGATTCAGCGTGGTGGACACCGTGAGCCGGACGTTCCGCAATTTCCGCGCCCCCGACATACCGAGCGACAAGGTGTATGCCATCTGCGTGGACAACAACCGCAACGTATGGATAGGCACCGACCAGGGCGCGGCCATGTACACCCCCTCGACCGGGCGGATGGTCAAATTCGTTCACGATCCCGCCGACCCGCGTTCCATAGGGGCCGGGTCGATACACTCCATATATATGCGCAGCGACGGCACGCTGTGGTTCGCCACCTCGCGCCAGGGTGTAAGTATCCTGGACATCCGCAGCAACGCCTTCACCGACATCGCCTCGGTGTCGTTCGTGTCGCTTCCGCTTGCCGAAGTGTCCGACGGATCGTCCACTTCGTTTATATGGAGCATATTCGAGGATTCCTACGGCAACGTATGGCTGGGCAAATACCGCACGGGCATGGATTTCATAAGCCACATACCGCCGCTGATCTCGCCCATGAAGTTCCTGAACGAAAAGGGACAGCCCAATCCCGCGTGGGCCGTGAGCGCGGATGCGGCGGGCAAAGTATGGGTGGGTTCCGACCGGGGCATCATCGAACTGGATTCCAAAGGCAACAGAAAGAGGGAGATAATGCTGCCCGACGCCGACCGGGGCACCTCGTCGTTCATAAGCAGCATAGCCGTCGACTCGCGCAACCACCGGATATGGGTGGGCACGCACGAGAACGGAGTGCTGGTGTACGACAACGACTCGGGGACGTGGCAGACAGTGCGGGGAGTGACGGGAAAGGTGTGCACGCTGACCATGCACGCTGACAATGTGTATATCGGCACCGACCATGGTCTGTACTCGGCTCCGCTGAACGAGGATGCGCCCGTGGCCGTGGAAAGCGGGGAAGTAAACCGCCTGTTGCCGGACAAGATGGTGAACTGCATCAGCTTCGACTCCCGGGGCAGAATGTGGCTGGGAATGTTCGGCCGCGGCATGTATATATTCGGTGAGAACGGCAGGCTCCTGGCCCATCATGAACAGAAGACGGGATTCCCGTCGAATACGGTGAACCACATAATCCAGGACCGCAACCACGGGACATGGGTAGCCACAGCGTCGGGTCTGGTGCGGTTTGACAGAGGCGACATCCGGAAATACCACTCCGTCAAGGAGGTGGACGACCTCAAGATGACGCATATCATGTCGCTGGCCGAAGATTCGCGCGGGTGCGTATGGGCCAGTGCCGTGCGCGAGGTGCTGAGAATTGATCCGAACAACGAGAAGGTGTCCATCTACACCGGATATGAGTCGGGCAAGGAAGGCGCGTATTGCGGAGGCGCCTCGGCCCTGAACCTGAACGGCGACATATATTTCCCGTCGGAGAGGGCGCTGGTGCGGATCCGGCCGATGTTGCCGGGTGACGATGACAATGCGCGTAAGGTCGTGGCCACGGGTATCTCGGCATGGAAGCACGGTGTGGAACCGCACAACGGACGCGAGGTGCCGGTGATAGACGGCAAAGCCAGGATTCCATATAATGAAAGCACGTTCACCGTGACTTTCGCCATACAGGACCCGGCCAAGATGATGCATGCCGAATTCTCGTGTATGCTCCAGGGCCTGGACCAGAACTGGAATTATCTGTCAGGAAGCAATTCAGTGACATATACCGACGTGGATCCGGGCACCTATCATTTCCTGGTGCGCCAGAGACTGTCGAACGGAGAATGGAGCGAGCCGATGGAAATAGCGGCTATCGAGGTGACACCGCCGTTATGGCTGACATGGTGGGCCAAGTGCATATATGTATTGCTGGCCGCAGCGTTATGCTGCTGGATATACACGCTGATACGCCACCGCATCAGGATGCAGCGCGAGCTGGCGTTGCAGGCAGAGCGCATCAGTGCCGGCCAGGCGCTGACCGAGGAACGGTTGCGCTTCTATACCAACGTGACCCATGAGCTGCGCACGCCTCTGACGCTGATAATGGGTCCGCTGGAGGACATGGTGTCCGACCCGTCGCTGCCGCAGAAGTTCTCGTACAAGCTCCAGGTGATGCACAACAGCGCCGACCAGCTGATGTCGCTGATAAATGGCATCCTGGAGTTCCGCAAGACCGAGACGCAGAACCGCCGGCTGAACGTGCGTATGGGCAATCCGGCCAATCTGCTGAGGGAGATAGGATTGCGCTTCAAGGAACTGAACCGTAACCCGAATACGGAGATAATACTGGACATAGAGCCGGATTCTCCCGACATGTACATCGACCCGGAGATGCTGACCATCATCATCAACAACCTGGCCAGCAACGCCGTGAAGTACACCCCGAAGGGAAGCATCACGTTCGGCATCCACACCGACACGGACGCCACCGGCAAACGGCGCACGCGCATCAGCGTGTCGGACACCGGCTATGGAATCTCGAGCAAGGCGCAGACCCGCATCTTCGACCGGTATTATCAGGCCGGCGGCGAGCATCAGGCGTCGGGCACCGGCATCGGTCTGGCGCTGGTGAAGCAGCTGGCCGACCTGCATCGCGCCTCGCTGACCGTGGACTCGCAGGAGGGTAAGGGCTCGACGTTCACCCTCACGCTGGATACCGACGAGACATATCCCGATGCACTGCACTTTGAAGACCAACAGATATCACTGACTGTGAACGGACCCAAGGCGGATGCGGGAGAGGGCCGTGATGATGCGGCCCCGTCGGGAAACGCCCGCAGAAAGATACTTGTGGTGGAGGACAACGACGATATCCGTGAATATATAGCCAATACCCTGGCTGACGAGGCCGACATAATACAGGCGCACAACGGACTGGAGGGTATGCGTATGGCCACGGAGGAGATGCCCGACATCATAATCTCGGACATCATGATGCCGGAGATGGACGGCATAGCGATGTGCCGGTCGCTCAAGGGGGAACTGGTGACCAGCCATATCCCCATCATTCTGCTTACGGCCAAGGATTCAATAGACGACAAAGAGACGGGATACGAATCCGGCGCCGATTCATACATCACCAAGCCTTTCAGCAGCAAATTGCTGAAATCCAGAATACACAATCTGATAATGACGCGCAGACGAATGTCGGAGTATCTGATGAAGCAGGTGCAGTCTCTGCAATATGCTGAATCGGGGGGGTGGAAGATGCTGACCTACAAGGAGATACAAAAGAGGTGCCGTGCGCCGGCACCGAACCCCTCCCGGACGAACGGACGGAAGTAACCAAAAATCTGACGGCCCTCGACCGGCAGTTCCTCGACAAACTGTTTGAAATAGTGAGCGATAACATAGACAACGAGGATCTGTCGGTGGGATTCCTTGCAGACAAATTCTGTATGAGCAATTCGACACTATACCGGAAGGTAACCGCCTTGCTTCAGATCAGCCCGAACGAGTATGTGCGCCATGTGCGCATGGATAAGGCCGTGGAACTGCTCAGAACCCGCAAATATTCCATCAGCGACATCGCTTATCAGACCGGATTCGGCAGTCACAGTTCGTTCAATAAGGTGTTCAGGAAGGAGTTCGGCATGACTCCCACCGAATATATGGAACGGAATGGGGGACGAAACTGACCGATGAGGCAGACACAGCAGCTAAGAAACTTATAACAAACTATCCGATATCATGAACATAAGAATCAGTACAGGCGTCCTGTTGGCCGCGGCGGTATGCGGCATGGCGTCGGCCAAGCTGCCGACGGCGCAGGAGACACGCCGCGCCATCGAGAATGTGAACACTCAATGGCAGAAGAACAATCCGCCGGAATGCAGGGCATTCTGGGACAACGCCGCATACCACACCGGCAACATGGAGGCCTACAGGCTGACCGGCAATCAGGATTTCCTGGATTATTCCCGGAAGTGGGCCGAACACAACGAGTGGAAAGGCGCCAAGGGCACCGACAGAAGCAAGTGGAAATACGCCACATACGGCGAGGACGAGGACCATGTGATGTTCGGCGACTGGCAGATATGCTTCCAGACTTACGCCGACCTCTACAACATCCTGCCCGACGACAAGTATATACGCCGCGCCAAGGAGGTGATGGAATACCAGATGTCCACTCCGCAGAACGACTATTGGTGGTGGGCCGACGGTCTCTATATGGTGATGCCGGTGATGACCAAGATGTACAATATCACCCGCAATCAGAAATATCTGGACAAGCTGTATGAATACATCCTGGTCAGCGATTCGATAATGCTCGACCAGGAGACGGGACTGTACTTCCGCGACGGCAAGTATGTGTATCCCAAGCACAAGAGCGTGAACGGCAAGAAGGACTTCTGGGCGCGTGGCGACGGCTGGGTTCTTGCCGGACTGGCCAAGGTGCTTGCCGACGTACCCGCCAACTGGAAGCACCGCAAGTTTTTCGAGGACAAATATGTAAAACTGGCCGATGCGGTGGTGTCGTGTCAGCAGCCCGACGGCTGGTGGACGCGCTCCATGCTCGACCCCGAACACGCTCCCGGTCCCGAGACCTCAGGAACGGCATTCTTCACCTACGGACTGCTGTGGGGCGTGAACAACGGCATACTGAAGGACCCTAAATATCTTGCCGCAGCCGAGAAGGGTATGGATTATCTGTACAATACCGCCATGCAGAAGGATGGCTCTGTGGGTTATGTGCAGCCCATCGGCGAGAAGGCCATACCGGGTCAGGTGGTAGACCGTAAGTCCACCTCCAATTTCGGAACCGGCGCGTGGCTGCTGGCCGCATCCGAATGGGTGCGCAATCAGGAACGTAACCGGAACAAGGACCGCGCATACTGGGTGGATCTGGCTTATCAGATGGCTGCTCCCGTGCTGAGCAACATGGCCGAGGGCAACCTGCAGAAGAACATGCTGGTGGAGGTGAGTCCCAACTGGGACGGCCGCGACAAGCGCGTGACATACATGGAATGCTTCGGTCGTCTGATGGCCGGCCTTGCTCCCTGGCTGTCGCTGCCCGACGACGGCACCGAGGAATCGGCCAAGCGCGCGCAGCTGCGCGAATGGGCGCTGAAGGCATATAAGAACGCGGTGGATCCCGAAAGTCCCGACTATCTGCTGTGGCGCGGGCATGGCCAGGCTCTGGTGGACGCCGCATACGTGGCCGAGAGCCTGATACGCGGTTATGACGCTCTCTGGGTACCTCTCGATTCGCTGACCAAGAAACGGTATGTGGAGGAATTCACACAGCTGCGCCGGGTGGATCCCCCCTACACGAACTGGCTGCTTTTCTCGTCCACAATCGAGAGTTTTCTCGGCAAGATCGGCGCGCAGTGCGACGAATACAGAGTGAATTCCGCAATACGCAAGACCGAGGAATGGTACACCGGCGACGGATGGTATGCCGACGGCCCCAGCTTTGCCTTCGACTATTATTCCAGCTTCGTGTTCCACCCCATGTACCTGGAGACGCTGCAGAACATGAAGGAATCGGGCATATACACCCGCATAGACTACAAGAAATACTACGACCGCGCGCTGAAGCGTACGCAGAAATTCGCAATAGTGCTGGAGCGTCTTATCTCGCCTGAAGGCACGTTCCCGGTGTTCGGCCGTTCGATACCCTATCGCATGGCCTGTATGCAGCCCTTGGCGCTGATGGCATGGTACGGCAAGCTGCCCGAAGGCGTCGGCAACGGACAGGCCAGGGCTGCGCTTACCGCAGTGATGCACAAGATGTTCGACGGCAAGGAGAATTTCAACGAAAAGGGATACCTCACCATCGGTTTCGCGGGCCGTCAGCCCAACGTGGCCGATTGGTACACCAACAACGGATCGCTGTACATGACCTCGCTCGCGTTCATGCCGTTGGGTCTGCCGGCCACGCATCCCTTCTGGACCGACGCGGCGCAGCCCTGGACCCAGGTCAAGGCGTGGAACGGAGATCCCTTCCCCAAGGACCACCACTGGAAGGACGACATCAGGACATGGGACCTGTTTTAGTTAATAGATAGCAGATATTAGATATTGGAAAGCAATAAGAACAACAGATTAAATCACTGATATCATGAAGATGTATGAAGGAATGATGTTGAGTGTATTGGCATTGGCGGGGACGTCAGTTGCCATGATGGCCGACGACACCACGGGAATGCAGGATGAATGGGTGACCATAGAGAACGGTCACATCTGGACGGACGAGAGCGGCAACACGGTACAGGCACATGGTGCCGGGTTCCTGATAGAGAACGGCCGGTTCTATATGATCGGTGAAGACCGCAGCAAGACTTGGAACCCTGACGTGAACATGTATTCGTCGCCCGACCTGGTGCATTGGAAATTCGAGAACAAGATCATAGCCAACGGCAAGACCCACCCGTCGCTCGGCACGGACCGCATGATAGAGCGTCCGAAACTCATGAAGAATCCGAAGACAGGCAAGTATGTGGTATGGTGCCATTGGGAGGCGTCGAACTACGGTGCGTCGGAAGCCGGGGTGTTCCAGTGCGACAAGGTGAACGGTGACTATGAGTATGTGTGGGGCGGCCGGCCTCTGGACACCAAGAGCCGCGACTGCAACGTGTATGTGGACGACGACGGCACCGCATATTTTATCTCGACCACCGACGAGAACACCAACCTGGGACTGTTCAGGCTGAGCGACGACTATCTGTCGGCCGTGGAGAAGACCGTGCTGTTCCAGGGTCAGCGCCGCGAGGCACCGGCAATAGTGAAGCACAACGGCCGTTACTACATGTTGTCGTCGGCATGTTCGGGCTGGGACCCCAATCCCTGCAAGCTGTCGTACACCGACGACCTGACCAAAGGATGGAGCGGACTTAAACAGATAGGCAACGGCGTGGCGTACGACACGCAGGCCGCTTCCATTCTGAAGATAGAGGGTTCGAAGCAGACCACATACCTGTATGTAGGCGACCGCTGGCAGGATCCCGACCTTCCACAGTCCAAGACCATCATATTCCCGATATCGTTCACCGAAACCGGCTGTGACTTCACATACCGCCCCGTGTTCGACATCAATTTCGCCACCGGCGAATGGCGCGAACACGAATATCCCGACAAGCTGGACCGTACCGGCTGGACTGTCAGCGACGTCAGCAGCGAGGAGACGGTGGGCGAGAACGCACCGGCCACGAATATCCTGGATGGTGACCTCGGCACCATCTGGCATACGAAGTGGAAGGACGGCGCGGCCGAGGCTCCGCATTATGTAGTGGTTGACATGGGTAAGGTGAACAAAATAAACGCATACCTGTCGACTCCGCGCAACGACCATTCGCTGAACGGTCTGTATCGCGAATACCGCTGTCAGGTCAGCACCGACGGCCGGAACTGGACCACGGTGTCGGAGGGCGAGTGGATGCCGTATTGGACCCGCATCACATTCCCCGACACGGACGCACGCTATCTGAAATTGGAGGCGCTGTCCGGCGAGTATGGCTCGATGGCCGAGCTTGACATATTCGGCACGGAAGGTTCGGGCATCGGTTCCACCGTAGCCGACGCCACGGTGCGCGAGAGTGTTTATTATACGATGGACGGCCTGAAGGTGCAGAACCCCGATACGGTGAGGGGCGTGGTCCTTAGCTGCAACAGACTCAGCGACGGCACCGTCAAGGTCAGAAAAGTGTTGAAATAACCGATATTCCGTCAATATTACGTATAATCAGTACGAGGCTGTGCCGGATGGTGCAGCCTCCTGCTGTTACTGTATCCCTGCGTTTGTGCGGTTACATTGCGGAATTCGGGTTATTTCATTATCTTTGCCCTGTCATAACGCGAAGTCAAGACAATACTATGATTTATAGGTATCTGGGAGAAAGTGTATAATCCCGATTTTAATTATGGCGAATTCGCCATAATTAGAAATCAATCGGGCCTTAATAGCTTCAAAATAAGCGTAAAGGAATTTGTATCCAAGACTCATGCCATATCTTTGCAAGCAAAAGCGGGACGATATGGTGGGACATACGCCCATAAGGATATTGCATTTGAGTTTGCAATGTGGATAAGTCCGGAATTCAAGGTTTATATCGTCAAAGAATTTCAGCGACTCAAGGAGGAAGAACAACGTCTTGTAGGTTGGTCTGCCAAGCGCGAGCTGTCGAAAATAAACTACCGTATCCACACAGATGCCATCAAACATAATCTCATTCCTGCTGAAATTACCAAGACCCAGGCGAGCATTATTTATGCTAACGAAGCGGATGTGTTGAATGTGGCTATGTTCGGCCTGACGGCCAGGCAGTGGCGCGATGCTAACCCCGACTTGAAAGGGAATATCCGCGATTACGCCTCTATAAACGAACTTATATGTCTTTCCAATATGGAGAACATTAATGCGGTTTTTATTGAGCAGGGAATATCCCAATCCGAACGATTGATAAAACTGAATAAGATTGCCATACACCAGATGAGCGTTCTCGAAAGCGGAGAAAATGACAGGGGGCTGTTAAAATAATATTCTTATAGATACAACGTAATCGAGTACGGTTAAAAGATAAACGGCAAGGATGACAGGGTGTCATCCTTGCGCTATTATTTCGAGGAGGCGGGGCAGGGCTTCGGAGGCGGGGATGTTCTTGATGACGCATTCCTTGCCTTTGTAGATGGAGACGCGGCCGGGACCGGCGCCGACATAGCCGTAGTCGGCATCGGCCATCTCGCCGGGGCCGTTTACGATACAGCCCATCACGCCTATCTTCAGTCCCTTCAGGTCCTTGGTGGCTTCCTTTACCTTTTTCAACGTTTCCTGAAGGTCGAACAGGGTGCGTCCGCAGCTCGGGCAGGCTATGTATTCGGTCTTGGAGGTGCGTAGACGCACGGCCTGGAGTATGTCAAGTTCAAGCTGAGCTAATGTCTCGTCGTCGAAGTTCGGATTGTCGATGCGTATGCCCGAGCCGTAGCCGTTGAGCAGGAGGGTGCCGAAGTCGGCGGCGCTCTTTACGCGCAAGGTGTCAAGGTCGGCGTCGTCGTAGGCCATGCGCATCAGCACGGGCTGTTTGCCGCCGGTGGCGGTGTAATTGTCGATGGCTGCGGCCATGGCTCCCACCGGATTCGGTCCTGCGGCCGAAATCTCGATCAGGTTTGACGACGGCGACGGCATGTCGGCGTGCCATGCCACGATGGATGTGCCGTCGGGCAGCGGACCGTCGTAGGGTGCGGAGTATGTACGGGCCGGACCGGGCATTACGGTCTGCGGCTCGTCGATTGATGCGTGGCCGTCGCGTTCGGTGATGTAGTCGCGCAGCAGCAGGGCCACGGGCAACTCGTTTTCCGGCGGTTCACTGAGCGACACGCGGATGGTGTCGCCGAGGCCAAGGGCCATCAGCGCGCCGATGCCTGCCGCAGATTTGATGCGGCCGTCCTCGGCGTCGCCGGCTTCCGTCACGCCTAAGTGAAGCGGGAACGACATCCCTTCCTTGTCCATCTCCTTGACTAACAGAAGAACGGTCTGATACATCACGACCACATTCGATGCCTTGACCGAGATAACGATGCGGTCGAAGTTTATTTCACGCGCTATCCTGAGGAATTCCATCACGGACTCCACCATGCCGGCCGGAGTGTCGCCGTAACGGCTCATGATGCGGTCGGACAGCGAACCGTGGTTCACGCCCAGGCGCACGGCCACGTCATGCTCGCGGCACAGTTCCAGGAATGGAACGAGCGTGCGGCGTATGCGGTCTATCTCCTCGGCATATTCCTCGTCGGTAAAGGTCAGTTTCCTGAACGTGCGTGCCGCGTCGACGAAGTTGCCGGGATTGATTCGCACCTTGTCGGCATGGAGGGCGGCTTCGAACGCAGCTTTGGGGTTGAAATGTACGTCGGCCGACAGGGGAATGTCGGAGCCGAGGCCTTTCTTGATGTTTTCGAGATTGGATGCCTCGCGTACGCCCTGAGTGGTGAGGCGCACCAGGTCGGCGCCGGCGTCCGCTATGGTCTTGATCTGGGCCACACAGGCATCGGTGTCGTTGGTGTCGGTGTTGGTCATGGACTGTATGGCAATTGGGGCGTCGCCTCCGATCGTGATGCGGCCCACACGCACCGGTAGCGTGCGACGGCGGCTATAGTTATAGATAGACATAATTCAGGATTGTAATATTTTTTTTGACAGAGCCTTAAGTCTTAGGCTCTTAAATCATAGTCAGGAAGTAAACGGAGCAGAATCCGACGGCATAACCGGCCAGGACCTGTCCGAGAGTGTGGCGGCCGAGCCAAAGCCGGGCGGAGCCGGTGAGTCCGGCGCAGGCCACGGCCACGATGAGCCATGTCAGCACATCGGGGTTGACCATCGGCGTGTGTGACATACGCACCAGCATGGCCACGAGTCCGGCCACGCCGGCGCCGTGGGCCGAGATTTTCCACCAGTTGTTGATTATCGCCTCTATGAGTCCGGCCAACGCGCCGCCGGCATAGAACATTACCACCCACAAGGGGAATCCCTTCATGGCTAAGAACACAGCGGTGCCACCCATGCACAGTATGGTGATGAGGTAGGGTATGGTGCGCTCCTTCCGGCCGTTAAGGCCGAGGTCGTCGACCATGCCGAGGCGTTTCAGCAAAAGTACCATCAGCGCCGGCACCACGATGGTGATACCGGCCACGATCAGGGTGAAGCCGAGCTTCACGCCCATAGACACGTAGCTGTAAAGGGTGAGCATGAACACCAGGACTATGCCGTACACGGGCATCAAGAGGGGGCTCATGAGCCAGGACACGGCGGTGGAGAAGTTGTCGGCGAGCTGCTCCGGACGGGTGGGAGGGAGGTCCGGGGTGGCGGAGGAATCCAGGCCTTCGGCCTGGAACTGAACGGCTCCGCGCTGGTCACGGAGGACGGCGGGAGACGCGGGGGAGTCCGGCTGCTCGGGCTGCTCCGGAGAGGGCTGGTCGGAGCGAATAGATTCGGACTGGTCGGAGCCGGTAGATTCGGGCTGGTCGGAGTGGCCGGGCATGTAGGCGGAATGGTCGGGGTCCGGCTCGTCGTCGAGGGGAGATTTGGGGTAATATGAACTGGTGTCGAGTTTCATAGAACGGGATAATTATTTCGGAGAGGATTATTTCGGAGAGGATTGATTGTCAAGGTGCTTTTTGCCTACGGTGTCAAGGTGCTTCCTGCCTACGACTGAAAGGAACTGCGGCGGGATCGGCGTCGAGAAGTTCATGTCCTTGCGGGTGATGGGGTGGGCGAAGCGCAGAGTCCGGGCGTGAAGCGCCAGACGGTGGATGGGGCTGTGCTTGGCGCCATACTTGCGGTCGCCGGTGATGGGATGTCCCAGGTCGTGGGCGTGGACGCGTATCTGGTTCTTGCGGCCGGTGTCGAGCGAGAACTGGGCCAGCGTGTAGCCACGGCCACGTTCCAATACATCGTAATGCGTCACGGCGATGCGGCCTTCGTCCGGCTCGTCGGTGCTGTAAACCACAAACTGCGAGTTCTCGGTGAGACGGCTCTTGACATATCCGTGGTCTTCCTCCAGGTATCCTTCCAGCACGGCCACATAGAGGCGTTCAAGAATGATGTTGTTCCAGTTGTGGCGTAACACATCCTGCGCCTCCTCGCTTTTGGCGAACATCATCAGGCCGGAAGTGTCGCGATCCAGACGATGCACTATATACAGACGGCGGCGCGGATCCTGGGCCTTGATGTAATTCTTCAGTATGTCGAAGGCGTTCTCCTCCTTGCGGTGCGATTCGGTGGGTACGGACAGAAGGCCGTAGCCCTTGTGAATCACGATGATGTGGTCGTCCTCGTACACCACCTTGATTCTGGGATGACGGAACACAACCCAGGGACGCGACGCGTTGAACTCCACAGTCACGCCGGGGCCGACGGAGGTGTCGAACTGAGTGCTGACCTTGCCGTTGACACGGAGGTAACCGAATTTCAGCCATTTTTTCAGCTCGGTGCGTTTCACGTCGGGTCGGCGCGCGGCCACGAACTGCATCAGCGGTACGGTCTCGGCCGTGTCGTTGGTCCAGGTTATTATCTTGTCTTCGCGGAAGGGTTGTTTTTGAACTTTCATATTAATCGGTTGCCATATTAATTAAACGGCATGGGGGACAGATTGTTGACTGCGGGGAGGGCGGAGAGGCGGAGCAGAGAGGCTGCGAAGCGGCAGTCGAGGCATCGCGAGAAGTCGCAGTACTTCTTGCGCAGCTGAATCAGCGCCTGCGAATCGGCGGCCGATTCGGGAGCGATTCCGGCCGACTGCCATTGCCGGATGAAGGTATTGTTTTCGGGAGCGAGTCCGTACCAGAGGTTCAGGGCGTTGTCGGCCGCCTCGAGGTCGCCGTGCGCCGAACTGTAGGCATACAGCATCGGAGCCACGAAGTTGATGATGATCAGATCTACGGCAGCCTTGGACATCGTCGCGGCGCCGTGGCCGGGCACATCGAAGTCGGAGTGCGTCTCCCAGTAGGCGGACGGGCGCAGGTCGAACAGCGCGCGGATGCGGTCGGTGCCGCTGCGGCATTCCAGCAGGTCGGACAGCATTGTGAATCCGCCGTACAGCGCGGCACAGAGGGCCGCGATGCGCCGGTGCGGAAAATTCTGCGGCCGGGTGCGGGCGTACTTCCACAGGGCCACGTTCATGGGGCGCAGGTCGTATTTGCGTGCTAAGAAGAAGTATTCGCGCGCCAGGGTCTGGTAATATTCGTCGAAGATGTGCAGCGAGGTGTCGAGCATACCGGCCTGACCGAACATCAGTGCCTCGATCTGCAGCAGGTTGTCGGAATGGCGCGCCAGGAAATTGAGCGGCAGCGAGCGTGCCAGCATCTCGAAGGGGTCGCCGTTGAGGTTGAAGCCGAAGGCACGTGCCAGCGACACGAAGCAGGTGGCGTTCCAGTCGCCGCCCAACGAACGGTTGCACTGCAGTATGCGGTCGGCCTTGTCCTGCATCCGCTCCACGCATAGCGACGACAGCCAGTCGGCGACCGAAAGGCTCGGCAATTGCCTGATGTAAGGCTCGCAGGGTACGTTGGAAATCCGGTGGCTCAGGGCCTCGTACATACGGTAGAAACTTTCGGGGAATGTCACCACGGTCTGCGGAATCTCCGAGCCGTCGTCGTGGCTGACGCGCATGTCGTCCACGCCCACGACGTGCAGGATGACGTTACCGTAGGCCGGATCCGCGTCGTGGCCATGCTTCCGCCAGTCGCTGGCCTTCACATGGATCTCGACGTTGCCTATCCATTCCCGGCCGTTGATGCGCAGACGGGCGTTGAGGAAATCAGGGCCGGCATCCCGGTTGTGGATGCCGGCATAGATGATTTCCACATCGTCGCCGCGGACTGTGAGGCATTTACGGCCCATCATCCGCTGCTTCCAGAGATACTGATATAGCAGCTCCATTGATGACACGGCAGCTTCCCCGGCGGGGAGGAAGCGCTTGTTACTTAAGGCTCCATTCGGCGCCGTTCTTTGTATCCTTGACGTTGAAGCCGATTTCGGCGAGGCGGTCGCGGATCAGGTCGGAAGTGGCCCAGTCCTTGGCGGCCTTGGCGTTGGCGCGCACCTCAAGCACCAGGTCCACGGCCTTGCGGTAAGGCTCGAGGTCTACGTCCGAGCCGGCGTCGGCGGGGATGATGCCCAGCAGGTCGGTCAGCACCGTGCCGAACAGCTTGTTGAGTTCGTCGATGTTGTGCTGCGACAGCTTCAGGCCGGCATCGGTGGCGGCGTTTATGGTCTTGACGGCATCGAATATGTGGCTCAGCGCTATGGGGGTGTTGAGGTCGTCGTTCATGGCCTCGAGCGCCAGGCCCACGTAGTCGGGCAGGTCGGCGTCGGTGTCCGACGCGGGCTGCAGGTTCCTGAGGCGGGCGCGTGCCTCCTCCAGTTTCTGCAATGCCTTCTCGGCGCTCTGCAGGTTGTCGTCGCTGAAGTCCAGCGGGCTGCGGTAGTGGGCCTGCAGGATGAACAGACGTATCACCATGCCGCTGTACGGGCGCGTCAGCAACTCGTGTTCGCCCTTGAAGAACTGCTCCAGGGTGATGAAGTTGTTGTACGACTTGCCCATCTTCTGGCCGTTGATGGTGATCATGTTGTTGTGCATCCAGTAGTTCACGGCCGGATGACCCTGCGCGGCCACGCTCTGCGCTATCTCGCACTCGTGGTGGGGAAACATCAGGTCCATTCCGCCGCCGTGGATGTCGAATATGTCACCAAGGTATTTGCGGCCCATCGTGGAGCATTCCAGGTGCCAGCCCGGGAATCCCTCGCTCCAGGGACTGGGCCAGTGCATGATGTGTTCCGGGGCGGCCTTCTTCCAGAGGGCGAAGTCCAGGGGATTGCGTTTCTCCTGCTGGCCGTCCAGCTCGCGGGTGGTGTTCTTCAGGTCGTCGATGTTGCGGCCCGACAGAATGCCGTAATGGTGGTCCTTGTTGTATTTGGCCACGTCGAAGTAGACGGAACCGCAGCTTTCGTAAGCGTAGCCGGCATCCAGAATCTTCCTGACGTATTCTATCTGCTCTATGATATGGCCAGAGGCGTGGGGCTCGATGCTGGGGGGCAGCACGTTGAGCGCCTGCATGTCGCGGTGGTAGCGGTTCAGGTAGTACTGCACCACCTCCATCGGCTCGAGCTGCTCGAGGCGCGCCTTCTTGGCCACCTTGTCCTCACCCTCGTCGGCGTCATGCTCCAAGTGGCCTACGTCCGTGATATTGCGCACGTAGCGCACCTTGTAACCCAGGAACTTAAGGTAACGGTACAGGATGTCGAACGTGATGGCGGGGCGTGCGTGGCCCAGGTGGGCGTCGCCATAGACCGTGGGGCCGCACACGTACATGCCGACGTGCCCCGGCTGCTGCGGTTTGAACAGCTGCTTGGTGCGCGTCAGCGTGTTGTATATCAACAGATTGGAATCCATATCAATTGTTACCGGCCTGTCCTTTGACCTGAGCGGGAAGAATCTCGCCGAACTGAGCCTCGTACTTCTGGATGTTGTCGCGCAGGGCGAACATCAGCTTCTTGGCGTTCTCGGGGCTCATGATGACGCGCGACACCACGGGAGCCTGGGGCATGCCGGGAGCGGCGAAGATGAAGTCGATCAGGAACTCGCTGGGATTGTGGCCGATCATGGCCAGGTTGGTGTATTTGCCGTCGGCCAGTTCGGGACGGAGCTGTATCTGCAGTTGCTGGTTCTGTTCTTTATTTTCCATTTCTTTATAGTTTTCAGTTGATATTAATTGCAAATTTACAACAAATTCGCGACTATTCCAATACTACCCTGCCGTCGGCCATGTGGATGGTGCGGTCGGCGATGTCGCTCAGCGTCGGGTCGTGGGTCACGATTACGAAGGTCTGGCCCAGTGAGTCGCGGAGGCTGGAGAACAGTTCCTGTATCTCGTCGCGGTTTCGCGAGTCGAGGCTACCGGTGGGCTCGTCGGCGAATACGACGCGCGGATTGTTGACCAGGGCACGTGCCACGGCGGTGCGCTGACGTTCGCCGCCCGATAGCTGCGCCGGCTTGTGCTGACGGCGGTCGGCCAGTCCGAGCAGGTCCAGCAACTCGTCGGCGCGACGCAGGGCCTTGGCGCGGCTCATGCCCCCTATCATGGCCGGCAGCGCCACGTTCTCGCGCGCGGAGAACTCCGACAGCAGCTGGTGGAACTGGAAGATGAAGCCGATGTGGCTGTTGCGGAAGGCCGACAGCTTTTTGTCCGACAGCCCCTGAACGGCCTCGCCGTCGTAGAGTATGCGGCCCGAGTCGGGAGTGTCGAGGGTGCCCGCTATCTGAAGCAACGTTGTCTTGCCGGCGCCAGACGGGCCAAGGATGGTCACGATCTCCTTCTCGCCGATGGTCAGGTTCACGTCTTTCAGCACGTGAAGCGAGCCGTAATGTTTGTTTATGTCGATTATTTCAAGCATGTAATTGTAGTAATGACATGGTTGGCCAGGAAAATGCCGAAAATTGATGGAATCGAGGCGAGGGTGCCGAAGCTGGACTTCTTGTTGGGCTCGTCCAGACTAATCAGCGCGCGGGAATGGGGCACCTCGGTGCTGGCCACTACCTTCAGGCCACGGTTGATGCCCATTTTTCGCAACCGCTGACGCACCACACGCGCCAGCCCGTCGTTGCGCGTCTGCGATATGTCGAAATATCCCACCTGCGTAGGGTCGATGCGGCCACCGGCGCCCATGCTGCTGATTACGGGGATGCGATGCTCCAGGCAATGGCATATCAGCGCCATTTTCGGAGCCACCGTGTCGATGGCGTCTATGACGTAATCGTAATGGCCGTCAAGAAGTTCCGGCACATTGTCGGGCGTGATGTATTCCTGCCGGGCATCGACCGAAATGTCCGGGTTTATGTCTCGGAAACGGGCGGCGAACAGCGCGGTCTTGGGCTGTCCGACGGTGGAATGCAATGCTATTATCTGGCGGTTGATGTTGGATGGCGCCACGTTGTCGGCATCCACTACCGTGAGGTGGCCGACGCCGGAACGGGCCAACATCTCGGCGGCATAACCGCCCACACCACCCACGCCGGCCACGAGCACACGCGCCCGGGCCAGGCGCTCCATAGCTTCCTGACCTATAAGCCGTTCGGTACGTTCCTGCCAGCCTTCGGACATCAATAGCCGGTCTGTTGCATCCAGCTTCCCTTGAAACCGGTCTCCTCGATGGTCTTGATCACCTCGGCGGCATGCTCGGCATCCTCCGGAATACCGTGGCATTCCAGCACCTTGTCGGCACTTTCCACCTCCATCTGCCATTCGGCGTTAGGGAACTTTTTGGTCACGGCATCCATTATCGCAGCCTTGCAGCCGGCGCAACGCGCATTTGTCTTGAATTTCATATCGTTATGTCTATTTATTTCGGATTATATCTTTATCTTGCGGAGTCTCAGCGAGTTGGTCACCACGCATACGGAACTCAGCGCCATGGCGGCCGAGGCTATCATGGGGTTGAGCAGGAAGCCGAGCGGGTACAGCACGCCGGCTGCCAACGGGATTCCTATCACATTATATATAAACGCCCAGAACAGGTTCTCGCGTATTATGCGGAGCGTTTTTTTAGACAGCGAGATGGCCGTGGGAATCATGGCGATGTTGCCGCCGGCCAGGGTGAGCTGTGCCGTCTCCATTGCTATTTCGGAGCCGCCTCCCAGGGCAATCGAGACGTTGGCCTTTGCCAGTGCCTCGGCATCGTTGATGCCGTCGCCGCACATGGCTACGTAACGGCCTTCCTTCTGCAGCCGTTCCACTTCCTTAAGTTTGTCGGCGGGAAGTGTCTCGGCTATTACTGTATCGATGCCTACCTGACGGGCCACTGTCAAGGCCGCGTTGCGGCGGTCTCCCGTCAGCAATATCGGCGTAATGCCGTCGGCTTTCAGTTTAGAGACGGTGTCGGCGGCTTCCGGCCGCAACGTGTCGCGCACGCCTAAGGCCAACAGCAGCGTGTCTCCCTGCATCATCACGATGATGCTCAATCCGTTGCGTTCCATGTCGGCGATGTGCATACGCAACGCCAGGTCGGCTGATTTATCTGCCAGGCGCGGAGCACCGATGGCATATTCTTTGCCCCCCGTAGTACAGAATATGCCCGAACCGGCTTCATAGCGGAACTCGTCGGGTTCTACAGGCTGCACGCCGTTGTCACGCAGATGTTCGCAGATGGCTTCGGCCAGCGGATGGGCGCTTCGCGATTCGGCACCATAGAGTACCTGCTCGGCCTCGCGGCGCTGTCCTTCGGTGAGTGTGTCGCTGAAAAATATGTCGGTTACTTTCGGGTGGCCGGTTGTCAGGGTGCCGGTCTTGTCAAACAGGATTGTGTCAGTACGTGAAATCTGTTCCAGAGCCGTTGCGTCCTTGATGATGATGCCGTTGGCGGCGGCACGACCTATACCTACCATGATGGCCGTGGGCGTAGCGAGACCCAACGCGCAGGGACAGGCGATGACTAATACAGATATGGAGGTGACGAAAGCCTGCGGCAGATAATCCGGGCTGACGCATATCCAGACTATGAAAGTGAGGATGGCCAGACAGATGACGGTAGGCACGAAGAACGCGCTGACGCGGTCCACAAGGCGTTGCACCGGAGCCTTTGAACTTTGCGCGCGTCGCACGGAGGCTATGATGCGCGCCAGTTCGGTGGCCGCGCCCACGCGGCGTGCGGTGATGCGCAGCGAACCGTTGATGCAAAGCGTTCCGGCCGTGACCTCGTCGCCGTCGGTCTTTTCGACAGGAATCGGTTCGCCCGAAAGCATACTTTCGTCAACGGAGGCCGGACCGTTCTCAACCGTGCCGTCAACGGGTATGCGGTCGCCGGGACGTACTAACAGTGTGTCACCGGGGCGTATGGACGAGATCTCGACCGTTCGCTGCGAGCCGTCGGACTCGATTTTGACCGCCGACGACGGTTGCAGTCCCATCAGGGCCTTAAGGGCGTCGCCGGCATGGCGGCGGCTGCTTCCCTCCATGAATTTTCCCGTCAGTACGAAGGCTATGATCATGGCGCTACCTTCATAATACAGTTCGGGCGTCATGCTCCGACTGGACAGGTATTCCGGCCAGATAGTGTTGAACAGCGAGAAAAGGAAGCTGACCAGCGTGGAAATGGCCACGAGGGTGTCCATCGACGGAGCCTTTGCCAACAGGGCCTTGAATCCGCGCTTGTAGAATCCTGCCCCGCACCAGAACATCACCACGGCGGCCATGACGGTATAGAGCCAGTCGGCGCCGGGGAAATGCAGGTGGGCCATGCAGAGCGCGGCTAAGGGAATGGTGATGGCCCATGCCGTAATCATACGGCGTTTCAGGGACTTGAACTCGCGCTCCTCGCGTATGGCGGCCTCCTGCTGGGCCTGAGCCTCGTCGTGGTCGGAAATGAGTGCATAACCAGCCTGGTCGAGAGCGCGGGCCATCTCCTCGGGATCGGTCAGCGAGGAATCCCACGACACGCTGAGGGTGCCGGCGGCAAAATTCACGTCGGCCAATGTCACGCCCGGTATGTTCGACACAGTTTTGCCGACGGTGTTGGCGCAAACGGCGCACATCATTCCCACGACGGGAAAGATGGCGCTGCGGTCGGCTTTTACAGGTTTCTTATTCTCCATTCTTTGGGATACATATTGTTGGCGCGGTTCCCGAGGTTCTTGACGAAGCCGAGGGGGAATCCCTTGTAGGTCAGCACCGTCACGCCTGCGGGGGAACCGGCGGGCAGAGTAATGGCGTTATGCCTCAGATAGTCCAGGGCCGTCGTAAGGTCAACGTCAGCCCGTGGATATTTGTTTGCGTCGAATGTGATGTCAAGCGCTGCCGTGGGGTCGGGAATCAGGTTCTTACCCTTCATGACCGGCTCCGGATAACCGTCGCACAGCACCTTGCATCCTTTCAGCAATTGGGAGAGTTTCGCCTTAGGATTTCTGACGGGCCGGAGTTCGCCCGGTTTGCGGAGCGCGGCCACGAACAGACCCTCGCTGTCGGTGATGTGCGGCATGAACCGCACGGCACGGTTGGGGGATGGATAGTCGGCATGACCCGGCACGAGCGCGGCGCATCGCAGCTGAATCGGCTCGAGACCGAAGTTGTCGACCAGCCACTGCAGGTTGTCGTCATCCTCGGCGGTGTTGAACGTGCAGGTGGAATATATCAGTATTCCGCCGGGCAGGAGGGCATCGACGGCGTCGGCGAGTATTTCGCGCTGCAACGCGGCGCATTGCTGCACCAGGCCGGGGCTCCATTGCGAGCGGGCTACCGGTTCCTTGCGCATCATTCCTTCGCCCGAGCAGGGGGCGTCCACGGCCACGATGCTGAACAGAGGGCCGGCCTTGGCCAATGCCGATACCGGGCTGTTTGTGACGACAATGTCGGGATAGCCCCATTTCAGCAGGTTCTCGCGCAACACGGCGGCGCGTGTCGGCACGAATTCGTTGCTGACCAGGGTCCAGCCGTCGGGCAGGGCGTTGAGTATGGAAGTGGATTTGCCGCCTGGAGCCGCGCAGGCGTCCAGCACGAGGCCGGGAGGCAGGTCGGCGGCCAATTCCTGAACAATCGACTCATAGAACATCGAGCCGGCTTCCTGCACATAGAACACGCCGGCATGCAACAGCGGATTGAGCGTGAACTGCGGCCGCGACGGCAGGTAGAAACCTGACGCGCACCACGGCACCGGCTTCAGGTCCCCGTAGCCTAACGTCCCGGCCACGGCCTGCGTGGAGCAGTCCTTTAACTTGCGCCTGTTTATCTTGATGCTGACCGGCGACGGCGTGTCAAGCGCGGCGAGTAATGCCTCGCCGTCAATGCCCTGCATCCCCCGCACCATCTCCTTGAACCCCTCGGGTATCGCTGTCTCCATATCTGCAAAATTAACAAATTTCGGGAAATAACGGAAATATATAAAGTCCGACCATGCTTTGTGTATCAGCTGCGACTGGAGGGGCGGAGTCCTCACCGCCCTGATGTTGACGACGTGGACGTCGTCATTCCAGTCATTGACGGCGTGAAGTGAGTGACGATGCTTAGCGGAAGATGTAGAGGGGGGAGGATTCGAAGCGGGGGAGGGCGGAGAGCTGGATGTCGGCGGTGTGGTCGGTGACTGCGGTCATGGCGTTGCCGACACGGCGCCCTCCGGTCTCGAGCACGTCGCGCACGGCCTTCAGGGCCTTGGCAGGTGTGTTGTTGTCGAGCGACAGGTGGCAGAGGAACACGTATTTCAGTTCCGGATTGACGGCCGATTCCAGGAAGCGGGCCGTCTGCATGTTGTCCAGGTGTCCGTTGCTTGTGGCGATGCGCGCCTTGAGGTATTCGGGATAACGGCCCGTGCGGAGCATGTCGGCGTCGTAGTTGGCCTCTATCACCAGGTAGTTGGCCTGCCGCATGTAGAAATCGGCGCGTTCGGCCACTTCGCCCAGGTCGGTGGCCAACACGAAACGGTGACGGCCGAACTGCAGCGAGAAGCCCATGTTGTCGCTGCCGTCGTGCGGCACGTCGAATGCGGTGATCTCCATGCGGCCCACCTTGAAGGGTATCTCCTTGAAGATGGGGGAATGATAGTCCTTGATGCGTTTGGATATGTTGTGGCGGCGCAGTATGCCGTTCAGCACGCGGGGCGTGCAGTAAAGCGACATGTGGCGGTTGGTGCGCAGCAGCGAATAGGCGTAGCGCACATGGTCGGAGTGGTCGTGGGTCAGTAGCAGTGCCTTGACGTCCTGCATCTTGATGCCATGCTTGCGCAGCGACATCTCGATATGGTCGGTCTTGACGCCGGCGTCCACTATGATGCCGCCGCGGTCAGTGCCTATATAACAGCTGTTGCCGCTCGATCCGGAACCGAACGACATGAAATACAGCGGGTCGTCCACCTTCAGGTCGTCGGAGGGGCTGACGGCTAAGTCGGATTCGAATTCCTCGAACGGAAGCATCGGCTGCATATTGCGGATGATGCGGGGGCTCATCGGCGGCCACCTCCTTTCCTGGCGGCCGGCGGTGCGGCCTGAGGCACGTGGATCAGGAATATGGCGGGACGCTTGTCGTAGTCATACTTGGCCGTGCGCCATTTGGCTGCGGCGCGGGTCCTGATGGACTCGGCGTCGGGGTCGGTGATGTCCGCGGCCACACACAGCAGCGTGTCGGGGCGCAGGGTCTCGGCCAGGGCCTTGACCATGGCGTTGTTGCGGTAGGGCGTCTCGATGAATATCTGCGTCTGTCCGGTGCGGGCTGCGAGGCGTTCCAGTTCGATGATGCGCTGGCGGCGCGCCTGCGGGTCCTGCGGCAGATAGCCGTTGAAAGCGAATCCCTGGCCGTTGAAGCCGCTGGCCATCAGTGCCAGCAATATGGACGAAGGCCCGACGAGAGGTATGACCTGCAGGCCCTCTTTCTGGGCTATGGCTACGATGTCGGAGCCGGGATCGGCCACGGCGGGGCAGCCGGCGTCGCTGAGCAGTCCCATCGGAGTGCCCCGGCGCAAGGGGTCCAGCCATCCGGATATGACGGCGCGGTCGGTGTGGGTGTTCAGTTCATGGAAGGAGCATTCGTCGATGGGGAATGCCGGGTCCAAGCGGCGCAGGAAACGGCGCGCGGAGCGCAGGTTCTCCACGATGAAATGGCGCAACTCCCTGACCACGCCGAGGTTTCCGGCGGGGAGCACATCGGCGAGCGGAGCGTGGCTCAGCTCAGACGGGACGAGATATAGCGCGGTTTTCAGCTCCATCGGGTTTCTTTGCAGTCGTTATGTTCATCAGTGCGCCCTCCATGCCGTCGGCTATGACCTTGCGCGTCTCGATGCGCAGGTATCCGCTGCCGAAATCATAATCCACGCGGTGAATGTCGGCGTCGGCGTGGACCTGAGGCGAGGGGGGAATCATGTCGCTTTCGTCAAGGTTCAGGGTCTGGACCAGGTAATGCTCCAGATCCCAGGGCAGGAGGTCGCCTATGTTGGTGTTGCGGATCACGGCCGAGGTTGGCGAAGTGACGTCCACTTCCCAGATTCCGGGGGTGCCGGTGATGTCGGTGTACAGGGGCCGGCCCTGGCCGTCGGTCAGGACGCCCTTGAAATCATAGTTGACGGAGTCGAGGCGCTCGCCGATGCTGAGGGCGTCGACAAGGCTCCGGACGGTCATGGCGATATCATTGTCGGCATGATAATACTCGGCCGGCGCGGTCGCGACGGTGTCGGAATCGGTTTTGGCCGCGTTCCGGCTCTGTCGGTTACAGCCTCCGGACGGCACCAGCATCAGGATGGCCAACGTCAATGCGCTGATGTGGAAATAATGACGAATCACTGCTGTATTCCTCTCTTTCTTCCTGTGTGAAACGGCCTGTATCAGTTATATATTTAATGTGAAGTACAGACAGTTTCTGAAAAACTCTGCAAAATTAATTCTATTTTTCCATATAAACACATAAATGTCAAAAAAAGTTAAGGGAAGATGACAAAAGAGGTCGTGTCTTTTTTTGTTGACACAACCTCTCTGTGCGTTATGATGTTGTTGAGAATGTCAGAATGTATAAGCCACGCCTAATGACATGGTCATGACCTTGGAGTCGATCTTATCTTTGAGGAACGGATATTGGACTCGGTAGAAATATGAGAAGTGATTGCCGGTCTCGACGGCCATCTCTCCCATGATTCCGAGGTTGAAGTATGTGCCGAAGCCTCCGTTGTAATCTGTCATCTTATCCGAGAAATATATGTACGACTGGGCGTAGAAAGTTTCGGTAAGATATGGACCGGCTCCTACACGGAATCCGACCTTGCGGCTGATAGGAGCACGCATGTTCATCAGGACGGGAATTGTGATGTTCCATGAATGAATTACGTTGGCGCGTCTGAATGGCAGGTTTGTCTGCGGTATGTCGTCGTAACAGGAACTGTGGATTTCGGCACCGTTGTTGACATACTGGATGTCGAGCCCCGGGGTCAGGCTCCATGTCCTGTTAAAGCGGATATCGTAGTTAGCTCCTATCATCGCGCCGACACCCCATCCGAAACGGGCATTGCGGAAAATTAGCTCATTGGTAGAAGTGTTCCACAGAATCGGTTCGATGCATTTATGCGATAGGTTGACAGCGGCGTGTACGCTCCAACGGTTCTTGACATCCTCGTTTCTGTCGTCCTGCGCCACAACGGGACTTGAGATTCCAGCTATTGCTACTATCAAGAGCAATGAAATTCGATAAACTGTTTTGTTTTGCATGATTTTAGGATAGGAGTTCATCAGGGCCAACGTTTTAGGATATCAAATTTTCCATCAGTGATACAGTATGCACCGGCTAATTCCCAGTCAAAATCCATGTTGTCACTAAATCCTTGGTATTTGATATTCGCGTGACATACTAATGTCGGATATGTATAACAATAGTTTCCGGCATTCAATGTGACATTACACGGAATGGGAAGGAAAATATCATGATCGCTATGTCCATTTCGGTTCTGCTGCGGAGGCACTTTGAAATCTGATTCATATATATTTCTTAAACTTATCACAGACTCCGTTCTTGAACTATAGTTTATCCAACTGCCGGCAACTTTTTTGCGAAAACTCAACTCAACGTGAAGGCGACCTTCCCATAAGTAGGCACCTCCTGGGAAAGATGTTTTCTCGATGTCACGACGTGCTTCAACCTTAAATTTACGTTTGCCGTTTTTAATCCATCCAGATGAATACATAACGCCTTTTGGAACCTCTTTGACGCGGTCGCCGGTAAAAATAAAAGTCCCATATGGTTCTTCAATAAGCGGTTGAATGGCTGGTGTGGAAAGAAATTCTTCAAGAGTTATTGTTTTATCGGAATCAGAATATGTTAGACCATATTCCTTTAAACTCTGGTATGATGGTGTCTTGATCTTGTTGATTTGTTGATTGGCGATTATTATATTGCCGGATGCAGGAGTAACATAGGCATAAACAGGTTCTTCCATTGGAAGATAGATGCCGCAATCAGCTCCCTCATTGGCATAATAGAATTCCGGATGGCGTTGTTTGAACAGTTCAAGGTCTTCTTTGGTGTCGACGAGGCTGTCTACTTCTTCAAGCGCGCGGACATACTTCTCTTTTAGCGAGACAAACCCCGGCACTAACTCTCTGATATACTCAAAACGTTCTTCCTCTGATTCCAGATTCATGACGTTGGTTAATACATTGTTGAGAGCATTTGCGTCTATGAACTGCAATACGGAGTCCTGAGTCATAGAGATGTCAGGATTGAAGCCTCGTGTGCTGCGACTGCTATTCTCCGTTGAGGATGGCTGAATGTAGTCACCCGTACATGCACCGAACATGAATGCGAAGCATAACAGGATGAACAGTTTTGTTTTCATTGTTTTTGATGATTGGTTTGATATTGGTTAGTTATGGTTGTAATCCTTATGTCGGACTATGGGGAAACGTTATTGTTGAGAGGATGCGTCAATACTTCCTATGTAGATGTAATCGGGAGTGCACAGCTTGATAATGCCCTGTGTATCATTATTCAGGATATAATCGACAAAAAGACCCTCATCCTCATAGACGACTAAGGGAGCTGTGTCGGTGCAATCCCAGACCTCATAGGACTCGATTTCCGAGGTGTCGAGAGGCTGTATGCCGCTGTCTTTGTCGACATAGCAGATTAAAGGAATAGCAGGAATCTTATAACGGTCTTTGCAGTCATCTTTTGGCTGTTTTGGCACTTTCTTCAAAGTAATGGTGCGTTTGGTACGGGTCGCAGCATCGACAGGCATCGCCACCAAAGCCAGAAGCGCGAGGCTTAAGATAGTAATTAGTTTGTTCATTATGTATCGTAGTCTTGATTTTCAAGGCAAAATTATGAACACTCCGGAAAAATGTCAAGTTTTGAATGATTGGAAAAATGATTGTTTTTGCAATTGGTTGAATAATAGGTAGTATGAAGTGCGTTACAATCAGTTCTCCAATCAATAAACCCTGTGATTATAGTCGCTGAACAGCCTGCGCTACTACTGGAATGACGACGTCCACGCCGTCACAAATAGGCGGTGAGGACACCGCCGCTCCAGTCGCCGACAATGGGAGGAGTAATCGCGCGGATTGAAAATTATATCTGAGCTATTGAAAAAATATGCTTCGGTGTTTTTATGATGGAATTATTCAACGTGTCGGAGGTTAAAAACCTCCGTTCCATGCGCTGTCGGCTCGCAGTGTCTGATGTTTACAGCAGACGGATAATGCCGTTTACGACATCGACGCTTTCTGTGTGTCCGAATACTTTTGTGGCCAGTGTGTTTCTGCGGTAAATTATCGCTCCGTTGGAACGGGCAAAGAGAACAGTCATCTCAGATGGCCTGAAGCCACATTTGATGAGGAGGGCTGTCTGTAAATCAACCTCGGTCAATTTGTTTTGAGTCAGTATCTTCAGGTTGTCTATGAATTTAGGAGAAGCCTGTAATACCGTCCGTTTCAGTTCGTCAAAAGTTTCATCGTCGATGTGTTTCCCTTCCGAAATCAGTCCGTTGATTTGAAAGTATATGTTAGAGTTCAGGATTACGGGAGAAACTTTTTGTGACTTTGACTGCTCGTAAAGAGCCATCAGCTCGTCGCGCAGTTTTTCGCGAAGTGCCGGTTCATTGTTAATGGTATCCGGCTCTGTTGAATCGGCATCCGATAAGGGATGCATAGCAGGGGTTTCCGCCGGAGGAGGTAGCTGTGATTTCAGCTTTTGGAGGCTGTCAAGATTATCGCGCAGTTGAATGATGATGGCTTTGTCACGATTCCTGATGAACAGCATTATGGATGACGCGATAAGCGCCAGGATGACGATGCCGGCGATAGTCCATCTCAGACGTTCGTTTGCAGCGTGTTCTTTAAGTTTCTCGCGTTCATGCAGTTTGTAATTATACAGACTCTCCTGTATCAACGCCTGCTCGTTGGAATTATCGTCGAAATATGCCTCAAGAAGATTCTTATAATCCGTGTAGTATTGATTCAAGGTGTCGGGATGAAGTGTATGTCTGAATTCCGGGGATAGGATGATGCGGTATCCGGTTTTCTTATTCGTGATGTCTTCATTGACAATAAGTTCATGCGCGTACATATAGGCGGTGTCCATGATGCCGGCATCCAGATATATGTCGGCGGCATACGCGAGGGCGACATTGCGCTGGACTGGTTTGACCTGATCAGGGGTGTGTCTTATCAGATTAACGGCAGCCCGGATGTCTCCTGTTGCTTGTTTTATAGCTGCAAGATAAATCCTGGAGTTGGCTTCGAATGTTTTGGGAAGATTAACGGCGTAATCCAATGAGCGTGTAAGAATAGAATCCGCCTTATTTAATAAAGCAGTTCGGGTGGAATCGATATCGCTCAACGTTCCTAAATTGTAGTAGACTGTACTTAAACCCTGCTGGGCATATACTACGCAGATGGAATCCTGTTCTTCCATTTTGTTTTTCAGCATCTGCGAGAAATAGGGGATGGCCCTCTTATAAAGCCTGAGGTCGCACAATAATCCGCCTATCTGGCTGTTGAGCCGGTTTTTAAGGTCGGTAGTGTCGGGTGCGTGGCCCGGATTGTCGAGGGCCTGCTGGAAATACTGCAATGCAGTGGGATAATCGCCAAGCTCGTAATGAACACGACCGCCATAGTAGAGGGCTTCGGGATATATGGGGTCGGATTGATGCGCGGAGTAATAGTCGATAACGTCGAGAATCAGACTGTCGGACGCATGGGGTACGGAAGCTTTGTCCCTGGCCTTGATGGTAAGGAAATCATGGAAATGCCGGTCGGACTCCGACAGGCCGTCAGGGTTAATGCTGTCAAGATCCTGCAATGCCATTTCCGGGTGGTCGGAAACTATGGCGGCGATGCGCGTAAGCCTTGTGTCGGGACGGCGCGAGCAGCCTGTTGACGCCGCAAGGAGCGCCAACATAAATATTGTCGACAAGACTGTATATAAGTATCGGAATAAATGATGGTTCATGCTTTGCGCATTATTCATATCGTTGTCCGCAGTGTTGTGACATTGTGCTTCGACCCCACAAAAATAGTGAAATAAACCCGAATATGCCAACAATAATAATTGTTTTTTCTGAGCAAGCCGCAGAAGGGCTGCGATAGAAATGGATCCGTAACATAATGGGTATCTGTAATAGTCCATTGAGGAGGAAAAATCTGCGCTCATCTGATATATGCAATGTAAAAATTTTGCGCTCAGAGGATGTTTTGAGTATAAAAATTTTGCGAATAGATATTTTTTTATTACTTTTAACCAGAGAATCAATGAATTATCATACGGCGCATCCGGCAAATGGCCTTGCGTTGGATTATGATAAGGACTACTTTAAAATCTACGTCGGAGATATAGGCTTATGGAAGTAAGATTTCGCCGATTGAAGTGAAGTCTCAGGGTACGAGACTCATAAATCGCTGGACGAATTTCTTTGTAAATATTCAGCCGGGGTTGCCTGTCTGTTTTGTCTGGAGCTATGAATAACAGATCTTCTAATAAAGATACCTAATTGACAGCAAAAGGCGGTCGGCACATGGCTCTGTGACTATACGGAATGCTTGCAGCCCTTTGATGAAATAAAACATCGCCATACACTCAAGGAGGTTGGTGAGGTCGCAGAAGGCGGTATGACAGTAAGATTGAGAGAGGATGAGGTGGAATCAACTTGAAATCCCTTTATATTTCTCATTCATCCGAAATAATTTATCGGGCATTTCCTGTCTTCTTGCGTTTTATAACATTTATAATTACAAATAAGAGCAATGCGATTGAATGGGCGGTGTTTAGGAGCAATGCGTAAAACCACCATGCCATTCCACTACCGTATTGGCTGTTAAAGACAAGATTGTAAGCCAATATCGCATTATAGATAACCATTACAATCAAATTTCCGTAAGCAACTCTCGGCCTTATCCTATGACACAACCACGTTGACAACAGCGACATTGCATAAGCCGCATCGAGCAGCACTGTATCGTCGCTCCAACCTTCTGCAATGCAACACACAATCGCCAAAAGGAGAAACAAAAGCCATATTGCCCAAAATCGTTTATCGATTAGTTTCATAATTGGTCAAGATAGACAGTTAATTGAGAGAATGAGGACTTCATTTCGTCTGTAAAATCTTCTTGCTTTACAGTTTTTATACATTTGTTTAGTGTTCTCGTATTGAGGATTATTTGAGAGTTTGGCAGATATTAAGCCAACATACAGAGTCAATATCTTATAGAACGTTGCCATACGTAAAGTTACTACAAAAATTTGTAACTCGGTGATAATGGGGGGAAATCCGCATCTCTACGGTAGTCGCTATGAAAATGCAGATAATGCGGAAAATGCAATGACATTATTCAGGATTGATTACTTCCCATGAGCCTCCTCGGTCTGCGCCTACACGCCTTATTTTGCCATCTTCCTGTAATTTCTTGAGATGTTTAGAAACGGCTCTGTCTGATATGTATAGCATTGTTGCAAGTTCATTAATGGTAACTGTGGGGTTCCCCTTCATTTCGCGAACTATCCTGTCGCGCGTTTTCTCTGAACCTTTCTCTGAACCTTTCTCTGAACCTTTCTCTGAACCTTTCTCTGAACCTGGGTGGTTATTCGGATTCTCTTGTTCAGTTCCTATTTGATTTCTTTTCGGTTCTGTATCGCCCCTGACAGACATGAAAATCTCTCGATAAATAGTGGCTGTAACTCCACCTTGCTCCACTGTAAATTCCGGTCGTTTAAGATTCGCCTTATCAAAAGCTTTCATTATCTTTTCATAGCCACGTCTCTGTGCCTCCTTTCTTTATGCAAAGTTACCACAAAATCCTGACCTACACAAGTTAATCCACATTCCCACTACGATAGAGAGGGGCAGTAACACACAAATGTCAAAAAAGTTAAGGGAACTCCCGCCATATTCGACGGAAGTTCCCTTTTATGATTGATTCGCAGATGCGGGTCTTTACTTGGTGACGCGCTCCAGCCAGTTGACCATGGAGAACATCACGGTCATGGAGAGGAGGCATAGACCGGCGAATACGGCCCAGCATTCCCACTGATAGGGGAAGGAGTTGAGCATCGTGACGCCAAGGGCGATGAACAGGTTGCCGATGGCTGTGGACGACAGCCACAGACCCTGGCAGATGCCCTGCAGATGCTTGGGCGCGATCTTGGATACGAACGACAGTCCGAGCGGCGAGATGAACAGCTCGGCCACCGTGAGGAAGAAGTATGTCAGTATCAGCACGACGGGGCCGGCCTTCATCGACTCCTTGACAGCCTCGGCGAGTCCCTTGAATTCCTCGCCCGAAGGATAGTTATAGACAATCGATACCACCATAAGGAATACATACGCCATGGCGGTGATGGCCATACCGAAGGCAATCTTCTTGGGAGTGGAGATGTCTTTGTTGCGGCGTGCCAGGGCGGCGAATATCCACATGATGACGGGGGTGAGCACGATCACGAAGAAGGGGTTGATGCACTGCCATATCTCGGGAGCGACGTTGTCGGTCTTGACGAAGTCGCGGGCGAATACGGACAGCGACTGGCCGTTCTGATGGAACGAGAACCAGAAGAACACCACTACGAGCAGCACGGCGTAGAGGGCGAACATGCGCTGCTTGATCTCCTTGGCGTCGTGAGCGGCGTCGGCGGCCGATACATTGCTGTCGTTCTTGGCCTTCTTCACGGGGTTGGGCAGGCGCTTCATGACCCATGCGAACACTGCGAGCGATATGAGCATGGCCACAACCGAGGCGATGAACGAGAAGTGGACGCCGGTGTTGAATATCTCGAGATACTGCGTGCAGAAACCGCTGTCTACGGCACCTTCGTAACCGACCTTTCCGGCCAGTTCCACGAGGTTGGCGTGGTCGCCGGCCGACATGTTGCCGGCGTCGTTGAGCAGCTTATGGCACAGACGGGGCAGGTCGGCGTTGTAAGCTAAGTGATGTGCCTTGAGCCAGAACTCACGCAGCAGCGGGGCGATAAACGGAGCAATCACGCCGCCGATGTTGATGAACACGTAGAAGATCTGGAAACCGGAGTCGCGGCGGCTCTTGGCAATCTCCAGCTCCTTGGGACCTTTCTTGGCAGCCTCGGCCTCGAAGTTGTCGTACAGCTGGCCCACGATGGCCTGCAGGTTGCCCTTGAACAGACCGTTGCCGAAGGCGATGATGAACAGCGCGAAGCATGTGAACACCAGTACCCACGACACGCCTCCGGCGGGGCCGTCGGAGAAGACGGGGATGGAGAGCAGCGCATAACCTATGGCCATGGCCAGCAGACCGCTGATGATGGTGCCCTTGTATTTCTGCGTGCGGTCGGCTATCATGCCGCCGGGGAGGCTGAGCACATAGATCAGGAAATAGAACACGGCGTAGATCCAGCCGGCGGCGGCGTCGCTGATGCCGAACTTGGAGCAGAGGAACAGCAGCAGCACGGCGTTCATGATGTAATAGCCGAAGCGCTCGCCCATGTTGGCGATGGCCGCCGGTATCAGTCCCTTGGGGTGGTCACGGTGTGCCTTGATGCAGTAGAATACCAGCAGCGGTATCACTATCACCAGGATGCACAGCAGGATGGCCAAAGCCGAATGTTCCTGCCAGAATTGCGAAATCGATAGTAGCATATATTGTGTTATTGTTGATTGATTTCAGTAGCAGTTTAAAAAGTTTAAAAAGTTTAGAAAGTTTAAAGAGTTAAGATGATAGTGAGGCTGTTGGTCGGTCTTTGGTATTATCTTAACTTTTTCAACTCCATTAACTCCTTCAACTTCCCCTTACGCATTGTCAAGGAGGTTGTAGGCGGTGGCGTAGTCTCGAATCTGCTTCACCATGGCCAGGAGGCCGTTGCTGCGGGTGGGCGACAGGTGGGAGGCCAGGCCGATGCGGTCGATGAAATATAGGTCGGCGTCCAGTATCTCGCGCGGAGTGCGGTCGTTGAGCACGCGCATCAGCAGGGCCACGATCCCCTTTACGATCAGGGCGTCGGAGTCGGCCTCGAAGGCTATCTTGCCGTCAGGCTCCAGCTGCGCCTCTATCCACACTCGGCTCTGGCAGCCCTCTATCAGGTTGGCCGGAGTCTTGTATTTCTCCTCCATCGGGGGCATCTGGCTCCCCAGCTCTATTATGTAGGCATAGCGGTCCATCCAGTCCGTCAGACCTTCGAACTCCTCTATGATTTCGTCTTGTACCTCGTTGATACTCATTGATTTATGAAATTTGGACGCAAGAGCTGCGCCGTTTATTTCGCAAAGGTACAACAATTCTGCCGAATTTCAAGGCATTTCCGCTCTAAAAAGTTTCCCCCAATTCCGGCACCGGTTGCTCGCGCAGTTTATAGAGCAGGTACCGCTTCAGGCTCGGCAGCCGCTGGGTCAGTTCGCTCAATTCCCAGTGATGCCCCGCCTCCTGCTTGAGCAGCGGAGAGGTGGC
>ERZ836877.1097-NODE-1097-length-42799-cov-8.040427_pt1 | contig 42799 bp, 57 predicted proteins | sample MGYA00519469_ERZ836877 | MGnify/ENA primary metagenome ERZ836877 (study PRJEB31850, sample SAMEA3708809) | human gut metagenome | biome: human gut; feature: human-associated habitat; material: faeces | place: China | collected 2014 ...
AGAACCTCAGCCTTCCAAGCTGATGACGTGGGTTCGATTCCCACTACCTGCTCCATTTAAAAAAACTTACGGACTTAATTGTTCGTAAGTTTTTTTAATGTAGGAAATAATAAGAATTCTTTTGATTTCACAACACAAAGTGAAAATAGAATTTTAATACAATTTTATTTTCTAAGGAAAGTTCCCCAAACATCCTATATTATAAAAATAACAAGGCACAGAAATTTGTGAAGCAAATTTCATGCACGAACAAAGACGCGAACTTTAAAATGTTCTAAACAGTGCAAATGTTATTAATGCCAGTTTTTGTTCTTAGTACAAATTAATATTTAAACTAATAAAAAAGCCTAATAGTAAACATACCAGAAAGTATGTCCACTATTAGTTTTTTTGCATTTTTGATCTATTTATTAGTGAGTTATTTATTAGCTTAGTAGTTCATTAGTTTACCAGTTTATTAGTTTATATGCTTACTTATATATATTGCAAAAAATAGAAAAGGTACATTTTTAGTTTGTTCTATAAAACTTAATTGTAAGATAAGATATTAAAACAAAGAAAATAAAAAACTTTTTTAGAGTTTTTTCTAAAAGCATAAAGGATTAAAAGAAAAAATTATGCTTTAGGAAAACTTTACTAAAAAAGTCATAATTAAGTAATAAACTTAAATAAAAATATATACTTAATTTTATAGCATATACCAACAAAAAAAGCAATATTAAGTTTAAAAAAAATGTAGAAAAATATATAAAAAATCAAAAAAATCGTTGATACTGTAAGTAAATACGATTTTTCATTTTTTTATTAAGTTTATTACTTAATAAAAAATCATAAGAAAAAGAGAGGCTACTTTTTTAATCCAGTATATTTCAATATTTCAGCAGTCTCAAAAAAGAAGGAGGAATAAAAAATGAACAGAAAAAAGAAAAACGCAAGAGGAATCACGCTAATAGCATTAGTAATAACAATCATTGTTCCTTATGATAAAAATACGAAACGCTTTAATATCAAGGGTTTCCTTCACTTTGGATATATAAAAAGATGGGTAAAAAGCCTATCTTTTTTTAATTCCTGATAAAAAATAGGAAAGAAAGGTAAAGAAATGAAAAAAGTTGCAATAAATGATAAAGTAGAGGTAATGCAGAATGAATCTTATCAAATATTAGAAAGAATATTTATAGATTCCATAATTGAAATATATACAAAAGGGTATATATGTGAAGATATATTAGGACGAATAGTTTTAGTATATCTTTCTTTTTTTAGTTCAAAAAAATATATAAACTTAAAGGACTTAACCAAATATGAACTAAATTTAATATTCAAAATGATTTCCAAAGGAGTAATTTTATTAAATGTAGAAGGAAAATACTTAACATTTAATAATAAAGATAAGAAAAAAGAAATTTTAGAGGATATATTAACTTTTTTAGTATTATTAACGGATCAGGAATACGATGTAATTAAAGTTAAAATTTGGAAAGAGATGAGAGTATACTTAGAAAGAAAAAAGTTCAAGGAAATAATATAAATGATTTGTGAATCGTTTGGAAAGAAAAAAGATGGGATTATCAATTGAAATACAAAAAAAGCCTAACAAGACAGATACGAGGAAAATAAAAAAGCCTACAGATGTTATAGAATTGAATGAAATCAAAGAAATACAAAATGCCATGCAAGAACATTTATTGCTTATAGGTTTGGACAGTGCGAACAATATAAGAACAATAAATTTGATTGGAGTTGGAAAAAGCAATTTAGTAAACATTGATAGTAAATATATTGTACGAACAGCTTTAGTAACTGCAAGTGAAAGAGTAATATTAGTTCATAATCATCCATCAAATAGTCTTGAGCCTAGTAAACAGGATAAATATGTAACTAATGTAGTCAGCAAACTATTGAAAGTATTTAATATAGAAATGTTAGATCATATTATAGTTACAGAAGATAATTATATAAGTATGATGTGTTTGAAAACATTTGAAAATAAATATGTTGATGAAAGAATAAATTTTTTAGATAATGTTTTGTTGAGCGAAGAAAATAATAGATTGAAAAAAGAAAATGAAAGGCTAAATGCACAGCTACAGAAATATAAAAAAATTGAAAATGAGATGGAGGAAGAACTAGAGTAAAAGTTATCTAATTAATTATATAAATGGCACAGAATCGATTGTGGTGCATATAAAAAGGAGTGTGGGATAGATGGACATATAAATTAATGAGAATATAAAAGATATATAACTGTAAATGAAAAGGAGGAATTTTATTTGAAATATAAAAGATATTTTTTAACAAGTGAAAGTGTTACAGAAGGACATCCTGATAAAGTAGCTGATTTAATATCAGATACAATACTGGATGAATGTTTAAAACAAGATAGGGAATCAAGAGTTGCGGTAGAAACAATGATTACAGGTAATAAAGTAATTGTGGCAGGAGAAATAACAACTAATGCTCAAATAGATATAGAGAAAATAGTTAGAGAAACATTAAAAGAAATAGGATATAATGACGAAAAAAATATGATGGATTATAGAAAATGCGAAATAGAGCAATATATAAAGCATCAAAGTAGTGATATTGCAATAGGTGTCGATAAAGGAGGTGCAGGAGACCAAGGAATTATGTTTGGTTTTGCTTGTGATGAAACACCAGAATATATGCCATACCCAATTATTATAGCACATAAAATTACAAAGCAATTATCAGATGTTAGAAAAAATGGGCAATTAGGCTACTTAAAATCTGATGGAAAAGTACAAGTAACAGTGGAATATATTGATAATTTTCCAATTAGAATAGATAGTATTTTAATATCTGCTCAGCATACAGAAGGTGTGGAAATATCAACTATACAACAAGATTTAATAAATAAAGTTATTTTAAAAGTTGTTGAACCTGATATGATAGATCCAGAAACAAAATTTTACATTAATCCTACTGGTAGATTTGTAATAGGCGGAGCAGTAGGTGATACAGGTTTAACTGGTAGGAAAATAATTTGTGATACTTATGGAGGCTTATCGAGACACGGAGGTGGAGCTTTTTCAGGAAAAGACCCAAGCAAAGTTGATAGGAGTGCAAGTTATATGGCAAGACATATAGCAAAGAATGTTGTTGCAAATGGTATGGCAAGAAGATGTGAGATACAATTAAGTTATGGTATAGGAATGAAACAACCTATATCTTTATTTATTGAATGCTTTGGGACTAATATGATGCCAGAACATATTATTATAAAAGCAATAAAAGGAAGGTTTGATTTGACTCCTGAAGGAATTATAGATTATTTGAAATTAAAAGAACCGATTTATTCAAAAACAACCAATTATGGACATTTTGGAAGAGAAGAATTTTCTTGGGAAGAAATAGTTCAAATATAAATAAAAAAGAAGAAAAGAGGAAAGAGAATGGAACATTGATATGGAAAAGTTAAAGGAGTATGATCCAGAAGGTGTAGAGAAATACCAAAAAGAATGTGAAGAAGAATGGGAATAAGACTTGCAATAACATATTTGAAGAGTTAGAATACGACACAAAATGGAGGTTTTGCAATGGAAAATATATTGGCTAATAAATCAAATAGAAAAATAACTGATTTAACAGGAAAGAAATTTGGAAGATTAACTGTTATAAAATTTGATAAGAGAGTTAAAGAGACAAGTAAAAATAAAAAAATATATTATAAATATTATTGGAAATGCAAATGTGATTGTGGTAAAAAAACGGTTGCTTTAGCAAGCAATCTTATTAATGGAAATACAAAAAGTTGTGGGTGTCTGCAAAAAGAAATACAAGGAGAACGAATCAAAAAACAGTTTGAAAAGAATTTCAAAGATTTAACAGGAATGAGATTTGGAAAATTAATAGCTAAAAAAATGGAAAGAAAACAAGATACACAAGGAAATATGAGGGAATATTGGTTGTGCGAGTGTGACTGTGGGAATACAAATGTGGTGCTAAAAAGTAATTTACTAAAAAATAAGACAATTAGTTGTGGTTGTGTGGTAAAGGAGCATTCAAAACAAAATATAAAAAAGTGTGAAGAACATAGACAAAATAATATACATAAAGAAGGTACAAGAATAGATTATTTAAGTAATAAAGTGACAAGACAAAATACTACTGGTGTAAGAGGTGTAAGTTACACAAAAAAAAGAGGTAAATATAGAGCTTATATTTATTTTAAAAATAAACGTATAGAGTTAGGAGAATATATGAATTTAGAAGATGCAGCGAAAGCAAGATCAAGGGCAGAAGAAATGTATTATAAACCTATATTAGAAAAATATAATTATAAAAGTGAAAATAAAAAAGAAAATGAAGAAGAATTTGAATAAGACTTGAACAAAGTTTGGACAAGAGTTAACATACAACACAAACTTTGTAAAGTCTTTTTCTTCTTGAAGGGAGAAATGTGATGTACATTCTAATTTTAATTATAGTAGCAATGATAAGCTCAATTTTAACTTTAGTATTACATTGTTGTGTAATATTAGGAAAGGAAAGTGATAAACAATGGGAGGAAGAGCTGATTACGAAGAGAGAAAGCAAAAAAGAATTGAGAGATACAGAATAGTATCACAAAAAGCAAAAGAAGAATCTGAGGCAAGAGGAAATTCAAGTGCAAATAGAATTTTAAGAATAACACCACGGTCAACCAATATTGGTTGGACACCACTCTGAAAAGAAACATAGAAAATTAATAGAAAGAGCAAATAATGATATAAAAAAATCAATAGAATTGTCTGATAAGAGTAAATATTATGAAGAAAAAGCAAAAAGTGCAGAAAATAATAATGCTATATATAATGATGATCCAGAGGCAATACAAAAATTGAAAAACAAATTAAAAAGACTGGAAAATGAAAGAACGATTATAAAAGGAAGAGAACATTCATCTTGGGAGCTTTCTAATATAGGGGCTAATATTAGAGAAACAAAGCTGAGGATACAGAGACTTGAAGAACAAGAAAACCTAGAGTTTCCTGATGTAGAATTCAAAGGAGGAAAAGTAATTCATAATAAGGAAATAAATAGAATACAAGTATTTTTTGATGAAATACCAAATGAAAATATTAGAAATGAATTAAAACATAACGGATTTCATTGGTCTAGAAACGAAGGAGCTTGGCAGAGACAATTTAATAAAAAAACAATTTATGTTACAAATTCTTTAATAAAAAATGTACTAAATCCAAAATGTGAAGAAGAGGAATTTGAATAGAATATTTAGGAGGCAGAAATGAATAGACTACAATTATTTGAAGATATACATGCTTTATATGTTTGTAATTTGTTAAGTTATTCAGAAGATTATTCGATGATACAACCAAAGAAAGAATTTGTTAATGAATGGAAAAAAGAGAAAGAAAAAGTTATGCTAATAGAAAAGATGATGCAAGAGGAAAAAAAGTCTAGAAAAAAGTATGTTACAAATAAAGAACAAAGAATTGTTAAAAATGAACCAGTAGATGAATTTGAATAATTTTTTAGAAAAAATTTATAAGAAAAGAATTAGGAGGTGATAAAAATAATAATTGCAAGAATTGATATAATAAATAAAAAACAATATGAAGAATCAGAAAGATATAAAGAAATAAAAATTACATTGCCTAAGGATGAGGAAGAGTTAAAGAAAGATTTTGAATATCTTGAATTAAATTATTATAATTTAACAATCCAAGATACCAATATAGTTGAATGTGTATTTATTGACCGTGAAGATGAAGATTTTGCATTCGATCTTTCTAGTGCAATAAAAAAAGTAATAAATAATATAGATGAAATAGGGGAAACAATTCCTTTTCAAGATATTGAAAAATTTTATAATATAGTAAAAGATCTTGACACATTTGAAAAAGATAAATTACTTGCAATAATGGAGGGAATGAAAAAGCAGATACATAATATCAAGGATGCTATAAAATATGCTCAAAATATTGATTGCTTTAATTTAACTGAGGCAGATGACAATGAATCACTTGCAAGAAGATTAGTATATGAAGGAGAAATCGATATAGAAGATTTAATGGAATATGCTGATATGTATAAATTGGGGAAAGATTATGCTGAAGATAAAAATATGATACAAACGGAATATGGATATTTAAATCAGGAACGTGATTTAAAAGAATTTGTTATACCCAAAAATAAAAATGACATATATAAAGAAATGGAGGACGAAGAATTTGAATAATAGAGTTGCAGTAAAATCAGGATATTATTTTGAACTATTTGATAAAGAGGCAATACCATCTACTTTGAAAAAAATGAAACAAAAAGTAAAAATAAATAATATTAAATACGATTTGTATCAGGGAACAAGCCTAGAAGATGAAAGAAAAATTGATACCATGTTTGGAGATAGAATGGGGTATCCAATAAAGGATTACATAGTAGAAAATCTATCAAAAGATGAAGAATATTGCTAAAAATTGAGCAAATTGGGGGATGTCTAAATGACTACCTCTATTTTTTTTAGCACCCAGCTAAAAGCCACGCTTTTAGGCAGTTGATGGGCGATAGTAGGTCGCCCTGATCCTGCAAAATTGCTTGAGGCAATTTTGATTAGAGGAAGCAGGAGCAAGGAGGTCTTTTGGAAAATAAGAAAGCGAATGAAAAACTAGAAAAATTAACTATAAGAATTTCAAAGAATAAAAAAGAAATGTTAAAAAAAATGGTTGAAAAAAGTTCATATAATAGTATTTCAGAATTAGCGAGAGCAGGTATAGACAAAGAATTAAATATAGAAATGTACAAAGAAAATCTAGACTTTATAATAAAAGCGTTAGATCAGATGTTAGATGAAAAATTAAAACCTTTTATAGCAAGTCAAAGAAAATTAAATGCAAAATATTTGAGAACATCTGTAATAAATACATACTTACAAGGAGAGGTGATGAATAAATTATTAGGAGATAATATGCACAAAGATTTTATAAAGATGTTAAATGAGGCACGCAAAAAAGCCAATTATTACATATCTCGTGATACAGAAAGTATGAGCAAACAAGATTTATATGATTTTTATACAATAGGAGAATTATATAGAAATGAATAATGTTATTTTTTTATTTGAAACATTTAATCCTAATAAAAGAACAACTTTTTTTAAGCATAGGAATTATACAAAATATTTAGCATATAGTGAATATGCTATAAAAAATAAGACAACGGATCATGGTCTGTTCGGAAAAATAATAGAATTTCCAGATATAGAAAAAATGCAAAATATAGAGCCGATAAATGAATACATAATTAATTTGGCAAGCAATCGAATTCCTATTTTTAGGTGTACTATATCACTTGATGAATATGATGCAATAAGACTAGGATATGATTCTAAAGAAAAATGGAAAGAATTATTTGAAAGCAAATTGGTAAGTTTTGCTAAAAAAATGAATATAAAATATGAAGATTTACAATATGCAGGAGCAGTACATTTAGAAAGTGGACATCCACATTTACAAGTTATGATGTGGAGTAAACAAAAAGAAAAAATGAATTATTTTATAAAATATAATCTTATAAATAGAATGAAGGATGAATTTACAAATAGTATTTTTAAGGAGGATTTATTGCGATTATATCAAGAAAAAGATATAGCAAAACAAAAAATTGTTCAAGAAAATCAATTGTTGCAAAATCTAAAAAAAGTAAGTAATGATGACAAATTTATAAAGGATATGATGAAATATGAAAGAGATTACGCAAGCAAAAAAATTATATTTCATAGGATAAAATACAAAGATATAAAAAATATTATGTTTGATTTAATAGAAATAAAAAAGATGCTTGAAGAAACAAAAGGGAGTATAAAGTATCAATATTTAAAGAAATATCCTGACATTATAAAAGCAGTAGATAATTTATCAAGAAAAATTATAGAAATGTCATTAGATACACAAAAACAAATTGATGAATATATTTTGGCAAGACAAAAAATAATAACGTATAAATATAGTAACAAAAGAAAGATTGAAGAGGCTCAAAAAATAGAAAAACAAAAAGCAGAAGATGAAATTAGAAAAATGATAGGAAATCAAATATTAAGTTTTGAGAGAGTATTGCTAAAGCAAAAGGAAGAATATTCTAAAATTATGTATTATAATGAGACAGAAAATTTGGTGTATAATATATTTAATTGTGTGTATTTTTCAGCAAGGCAAGAAGAAAAATACATAAAAAATTTTGAAATTAGATATAAAAAGCAATTATCAAAGCAGGCAAGAAAAGATTTAGCAATAAATAAAAGCAATTCATCAAAATTTCACTGGGAAGAAGAAAAATAAAATTTACAAAAACATACACACAACCTTGACTTGTGTGTATAAAAATGTTAATATGTATAGGGGCGAAAAAATGCTATATACGAGGAAAGAAATTTCAAAAAAATACAACTCTACATATCAGATTAATAGAGCATTAGAAAATAAAGAAATTTTTAAAATTCAAAATGGAATTTATTCAGATGAAGAGTTTGTTAATCCTTTATTAGTGATTAATAAAAAATATCCTAATGCAATATTTACAATGGATAGTGCATTTTATTATTGGGATTTAACAGATGTTATACCAGATAAATTTCATTTGGCAACAAAGAGAAATAATATAAGATATAGAGATGAAGATATAAGGCAATATTTTGTTGAAGAAAATTTATTTGAATTTGGAAAAACAACATTGAATGTAGAGAATGTGGAAATAAATATATATGATAGGGAAAGAATGTTGATAGAATTGGTTAGAAAAAAAGCTCAAATTCCATTCGACTTTTACAAGGAGATTATTTCTAATTACAGAAAAATAGCTAATGATTTAGATTCATTTAAGATATCGGAATATATTTCGTACTATAAAAATGAAGAAACATTATATGCTAGAGTTCAAAGCGAGGTGTATTAATTGAATATAGAAAAAATACGACAGGAATATATGAAAGAAGGATATACTAGAGCAAATGCAATTGCAAAAGTATGCCAAGATATAATTTTAAATGAAATTGCCAAAAGTGTATATTTTAAAAATGTAACAATAAAAGGTGGAGTGGTAATGCATAGCATATCGAATGATAAACGTAGAGCCACAAGAGATATTGACTTGGATTTTATAAAGTATTCATTGGATGATGATTCTATTGCTAGATTTATAGAAAAATTAAATAATAATGATGATGGAATAACAATAAAAATGGAAGGAAAACCTGTAAAATTACATCATCAAGACTATGATGGAAAAAGAGTGAATGTGATTGTTAAAGATTCGTATAATAATACTATGACCACCAAATTGGATATAGGAGTACATAAAAATTTTGATATATTGCAAGATGAATATTGTTTCGATTTAAATGTTATTAATGCATCAGCAACACTATTTATAAATTCGGTTGAACAAATCTTTATTGAAAAATTGAAATCGCTTTTAAAATTTGGTGCATTATCTACTAGATATAAAGACATCTTTGATTTTTATTATTTGATAAACAATACAAATATAGACAAAGAAAGATTTAACCAATATATTGAACAAATAATATATAATGATTCCGAAATGAAGGAAAAAAACATACAAGATGTAGAAAATAAACTAAAGATATTGTTTTCAAATAAGATATTTATTGGAAATTTAAAAGATGCAAGAAATAACTGGTTGGGAATTCCAATTGATGAGGTATTAGAAAACATATTAGATTTTATACAGAGTTTAGAAAAAGTACAAGTTACTACAAATAAATAAAAAAAGAACGAACATTTACAATGAATGTAGATGTTCTTTTAATTTGCCAAAAAGGAGGAATGTGGATTTCCTAAAAAGGAGAATAAAGATAAATAGAAAAATACTATTAATAATAGCAATAATATTTAGTATAGGAATATGTGCGTATATATCTGTCAATATGCACTTTTTATTGTGTAGAGATTTTCAAAGTATGCTAAATTTAACTCTAAAAGAAATAGTAAAAATATTATTTGCAGATAAAAGAATATTAATGATATTTATAATATTAGAAACGATAGTAATAACATTATTGCTATTATGTACAAATAAAACTAAAAATATATATCATAGCAAAACAATAAAATTAACCGATAAAATATCAGTACCAATTCCAGCAGGTGATGGTCAATATGGTACTGCATGGTGGTTGAAAAAGAAAGATTATGACAAGATATTTAGTTATAATATAATTGATAGAACAAAGGAATACAAAGAAAGTTGTTTTAAATCAGGTGGCATAATCACAAATTTTGAGCGAAACGGAAATACAGAAAAAATACATTATATTGGAGATAATTTACACACAATATTAATTGGTAGTTCAGGATCAGGTAAATCAAGGTCAATACTAATTCCAAGTATAACGATGCTTGGACTGGCATCAGAAAATATGCTAATTAGTGATGTAAAAGGAGAACTTTATTTATATACTGCTCCAAAATTAAAAGAGCTAGGGTATAATGTAATTGCATTAGATTTCATAAATTTTCTAAAAAGTAATCATTATAATTTTTTAGATTTAGTTATAAATGCAGTAGAAGATGATAATATTCCGCTTGCCGAAAGTTTAGTCAATGACATTGTGAATATATTAGTAGAAAAAAATGATAAGACAGAACCTATTTGGGTTAATGGGGAGCAAAGTGTTATAAAAACAGCAATTATGGCAGTAGTGCTTGAAAATAATGGAAAAAGAGAATATCAAACTTTAACAAATGCGTATTATTTTGTTGCAGAAATGTTTAAAACCGCAGATGATGGAGAGATGCTTATTGATAAATATATGAAAAACAAAACTGCAAATGATCCGATAAAGAAATTTTTTGCAGTAGCAGGAACTGCACCATCAAAAACAAGAGGGAGTTTTGTTGCAGCAGCACTTTCAACTTTGCAAATGTTTGTAAGTGAATATGTTGCGGATACAATACAAAAGTCGGATTTTGATTTAAGAGATTTTACAACTAAAAAAACGGCAATATATATTTTACTAAGTGACGACAAATTAACATACCATAAATTGCGGAAGTTTGTTAGTACAACAATTATATACGGCAATAGTTGATAGTAGTAGAGTTTCAGGAGGAGAGTTACCAATTAGAATGAATTTCATATTAGACGAGTTTGCAAATTTTACAAAAATTGATACATTTCAATCAATGCTAACAGTTTCAAGACGGTAGAAATTGCAGATTTACAATTGCTATTCAAAGTTTTGGACAACTAGAGGAAAAATATGGCAAAGAAGGAGCACAGAACATTCTAGATAATGCAACTTTAATATATTTGAAATCCAATAGTGTTGAAACTGCAACTAAAATTTCAGATAAATTACGGTGTATATTCTGCACAAAGCTATGGTGAAAGTAGTAATACAAATATAAAATATGACAATAGTAGCAGTAGTATGAGTTTGATTTCTAGAAAAATGTTGACCGCAGACGAGGTATTAAGAATACAAAGCCCCGTTATTTTAGTGATGATTGCAGGTGAATATTCAGCTATAATGTATGTACCTGATATATCAAAGATGCATTTTAATAAATTAAATGGCATGGGAACAAAAGAAGAAAATAAGAAATTAAGAATTCAAAGAGAAAAAGAAAGAAAAATAAGAGAAATTCAAAAAGTCAAGATTTGGAATATATGGGATCAAATAAATGAAATATATGATGAAAAAGAAATTGATGAAGAAGAATTGAAAATAATTCGTGAAAATTGGAAAGTAGATAGGGAGGAAAATGATAGTAATGAATAAAAAAACAAAAAGAATAAAAGCAGCACTTAAAATTATTTTTAAAATAGTTTTATGTGTTGTTTTATTATTTTCAATGCAACAAATAGTTCATGCATCAAGTTTTGAACAAACGAAACTTGTAATAGGAACACAAAATTTGGTAAATGCAGTTATTAAATGGCTAACAGGTATTGGTATAACAATATGTGGAGGCTATTTTATATATTATGTGTATTGTTTAAAAACAAACGATGAAGGTGAGAGAAGAAGAAATATGCAGAATATCAAGACAACATTAATTGCTATGGTTTTAATAACTTGTGGTTTAGCTTTAATAGATGTGATTCTTGGATTTTACAAGTAAGATGAAGAATTTTTTGGGAGGTGATGCTGATTGGCAGATATGCTTGTAGAATTAATCCAAAAATTTATTGATGGATCAGATGCAACGTTGAATTCTCTATTCAAAAGTATGGTTAATTTAGTCTTTTTTATAGAACGAGAACTAAATAATATACAAGTACAAAGTGGAAATAAAATTGATTTTAATGGTATTTATCAAATTGTATTTAATTATGCTTGTTTTATTTTAGTTATTGTATTTATTGCAAAACTAATAAAAATTTATTTTCTTCAAAATGATGGAGATGCGGAAAAAAATCCAATTCATTTAATTATTGGAATGTTGAAAGCTGTAATTATTATGATTTGTTGTAAGGAAATTTATGACATATTTGTTGGTATTACAAGTAGTTTTTTGAATAGCATTTTGGGAGCAATGCCTGTAAAAACGGCAAGTTTATCGGAAATTTTAAGTGGTAATATTTCTGGGGGAATATTCACTGCGGTAGCTTGTTTAGTATTATTAATAACATGGTTGGTTTTGATTTGTCAATTTATAATGAGGGGAATTGAAATGTTACTAATGAGAATGGGAATTCCTTTTGCAAGCATTCGGTCTTTTGAATTCGGATGGAGGAGTGTTTCCAGAATACATTAGGGGCTTCTTAATGACATCGTTTACATTAGTAATACAATTAACATTAGTAAACTTATCAATTTTAGTTACAATTAATGGACATCTTATTTATGCGATAGCAATAGCGATGATATCGGTAAATACACCAATGTTGCTTTCAAAATATTTGGTAAGACCAAATGGCAGTATCATAAATTCAGCAGGTAATACAATGAGAAATTTAAGAGCATTGACACCTAGACTAAAAAGGAGGAGATAAGAATCGAAACTTTACAAGAAATAATTAGAGTATTAAGAAATATAGGGATTGCAATTGGGAGTGTAACATTTCTTATTTTATTAATAAAAATGAGTGTTGAACCTGATAATAAGCTAAAATATGTTAAATTATTGAAAAATACTATAATTGCAAGCGTATTAATTACTTTGGCATTAAGTCTTTTAGAAATCCCAAAAAGTTATTTTGGGACGCCAGTAGGTATAGCTGATGAAGGAACAAGTGATATTACATTTGCAAAAATAGAGGACAAAGATTGTCAAAATAGGGAAATAGTAAATATTGATGGTAAAAGGTATGTTGTAACTGATTCTAATAAAACAATAGCAGCATTAACTGATAATGATTCATTACATGAGGCTTTTGGATTATATTCAGCAGCTAAAGTAGTTGAAAATGTAAGTTATTTACGACTATTCAATGATTGCCAAGGCTTTTGGAAAGGATATTATGCTAATATAGATTATTATAGGGATACAGATGGATTTATTTTTCCATCAAGTTTTACATATCAGGATTATATAAATCATAAAGAAAATAATTCATTTGGTCGGAGGTGGTGGACGATGAAAAAAACAGTCAAAATACCATCACAAATAAAGCTACAGACGGAATTTTTTGAAGGTTATGGCATGGCAGAATTAATAAAAAGTATCATCGTTTTAGGGATATCAAGTGCAATTGCATATTGCATATATAAAATAACAAAAACCACTTTATTAGCAACATTTTTAGTTATAGGCAGTACGGCAATATCAGTAGTATTTGTAACTAAAAATAGAAATGGTTTTTCGCTAATGGACAATATTTTTAATATTATAAAATATGAACTTATGCAAAAAGGGTATAAGTATGAAAGAGGAGATTTTTATAAAAAAAAATAAAACATTGAATGAATTTTTAAATATAAAACGAATAGAAGATAAGTTTTTATATACATTAGATAAACAATTGATTTCTTTTATAAGAGTGTATCCAATAAATACAGAGCTTTTTTCGGAAGAAGAACTTGTACAAAAAATGAATAGTGCAAGTGTTGAATTCAGCAATGAGCAAAAACCATATAGTATTTTTGTGATTCCAAGGAAAGTTGATATAACAGATTTTATAAAAGAACAAGAAAGTCTAAAGAAAAAAGTAAAAGATAAAGCAAGTATAGAAATTATTGAAAAAAGAATTATAGCAACACATGAAATGGTTGCAAATAAAAATATTATAGAAAATGAATTTTATCTTTGCATATGGGAAAATGTGTCGGAAGATGCAGAAAACAAAATAGAAAAAAGAGAGATAGACTGGAAAAATAGACTAAAACAATGTGATCTAGAATCGGAAATATTAGAAAAAACAGAAATTATATTATTAATAAAAAGTTTTACAATTCCAGAATTTGCTCGAAAGGAGAGTGTTGATTATGATGATAGCATCATAAAAATAAGGAGAAAAGTTGTTAGAAATAAATAAAGTTTATAATATGGATTGTGTGGATGGTATAAAATTACTAGATGACAATAGTATTGACCTTGTAATAATAGATCCACCATATAAATTAGATATAGTAAAATTGAAAAATACAACGAAATTTAATAATTATGCTAACGAATTATTAGGATTAAAAGATGGATTTGATTTGAAAATACTAGATTTGTTAGTAACTAAGATGAAAAAGATAAACATATATATTTATTGCTCTAAAAGGCAAGTAAAAGAATTGTTGGAATATTTTATAAATAGAAAATGTAATTATGAAATATTAACTTGGCATAAAATGAATCCTAGTCCATTAACTAATAACATTTATTTACCAGATACAGAATATATTGTATTTGCTAGAGAGAAAGGCGTAAGACTATATGGGAATTATCATACAAAAAGAAAGTATTATATTTCTGGAGTAAATCAAGCGGATAAGAAAAAATGGAGACATCCTACAATAAAACCATTACCATTTATAGAAAATCATATAATAAATTCTAGTAACGAGGGGGATTTAATTTTAGATTGTTTTGCAGGAAGTGGTACTACTCTTGTTGGAGCAATAAACCAAAATAGGAACTTTATTGGATTTGAAATAAATAAAAAATATTATGAAATTGCACAATATAGAATAAATGAGGCTTTAGGAAAAAAGAAAGGTGAAGATAAATGAGAAAACAACAGACGGATTATAATTTAATTGATTTAATTACACCAGCGGGAGGACTAACGTTTGAACGAAATAAAATATTTTTTGGTAGTAGATATTGTAAGATTTATACAATTGTTCATTATCCATCAAATGTAGAATTAAAATGGCTAGGGAATTTAGTTGGTAATATAGGAGCGATATTTTCTATTAATATTGAACCGACGGATAATGCGGAACTAATTGATTCTTTGGATGCTAGAATAAGAGATGCATCAGGACTACTACAGGTATCTAAAAACGAATCAAGTAGGCAAATTAGAGAAAAAGAAATACAAGAGGCCAGTGAGATTATAAATAGAATGATACAAAACAATGAAATTGTATCATATTTAACAATATATATTTTGGTTTCGGCTGAAGAACAGGAAGAATTAAAACAAAAATGTAAAGAGGTAGAAAATGAAGTTCAACATCAAAAATTAAAAATAAGAAATCTTACAAATTATTTGCAATTAGATGGATTTAGAGCAGTAGCACCATTTTTTACAATTCAAACAGAATTAAGCAAGAAATTTAAAAGAAATATATTAACAAGTTCATTTACAGGAGGATTCTTATTTAATACCGAGACTTTTATTGATAAAAATGGTTACTATTGGGGAATAAATCAACATGGAGGAATTATTATTTTTAATTTGTGGCAACAAGATATACTGAGGGGAAATAGTAATATGTTTGTGGTTGGAAGTTCTGGTTCACGGAAAAAGTATGGCAGTAAAGCACATGATACTTAACGAAATACCCACAACAAAAATTTTGATAATAGATGTGGAAAACGAATACAATCATTTATGTAAAAAGTTAAATGGTAAGGTAATAGAATGTGATGGTATCGATAGTGGTGGAGTTTTAAATCCACTACAAGTTAGAATAAATAGAGATGATGAAATAGGAAAAAATGCATTATCATTACATTTTCAGTTTTTAGAAACTTTTTTCCAGATATTATATCCATCTTTGACAGAAATTGAATTTTCAAAATTAGATTTAATATTTGAAAAATTATATGAAAAATTTAATATAACAAAAGAAACTGACATAACAAAACTAAAAAATACAGATTTTCCAATTTTAGAAGATTTGTATTTTTTTATTGATAATGAAAACAAAAAACAACAAGATGCAATATATGAAAAACTATTAGCTTTGATTAGACCTATATGTATTGGGCAAGCATCTAGTATTTGGAATGGATATACCAACATTGAGGTTGATACTAGAATAACAACATTTAATACATCTACAATGCAAAAATTTCAAATACAATATAAAAGAGCACAATATTACAATATCTTGTCTTATGCTTGGGATATTTTAAGTAAAGATGTAAAAGAAAGGACGATGTTAGTAGCAGATGAATGTCATATACTTATAGATCCTAATATTCCACAAACTTTAGAATATATAAGATACATAAGTAAAATGGCAAGAAAACATAATTCTTCAATTTGTGTAATATCGCAAAGTGTTGAGGATTATTTAAATGAAAAAATACGATTATATGGACAAAGTTTACTAGCAAATTCAACAAATAAGTTATTTTTTAAATGCGATGGAAAGGATTTAAAGGATATAGCAAATATATTTAATTTGACAGAGCAAGAAGAAAAAATGATACTTAATGCAAAGGTTGGAGAATGTTTATTTATGTGTGGTACAAGAAAATTGTATATGCTTTTTAAGCTATTTGATTATGAATTAGAAATGATAGATTCTAAATTTGAAAAGAGTAATGCAAATGAATAAAAAAATATATTTAGTAATTGGTATAGTTATTTTTATATTATTAACAGGATCATATTTTAAAATAACAAATATAAATTCAAATAGTAATGACAAAAATTTAGAAAATATTATTGCATCAGAAAATAAAAAAGAATATGGAGAAATTAAATATAATGGTAAAATGGCTATGCCTGTTGAAAATTTTATTAAAGTAACAAGTAAATTTGGTTATAGAGAATCACATGGAGTTGTACATTCTAATCATACAGGAATAGATTTATGTGGAAATATAGGTAGTAAGGTTATGGCGGTTAATAATGGAGAAATAACACATTCAGGATGGAAAAATGGATATGGGAATTGTGTGGAAATAAAACATGAGGATGAACAGGGAAATACATATTACACTTTTTATGGACATATGAGGGACAATTCATTACAAGTTGTAAAAGGACAACAAGTTGTAATTGGGCAAGTAATTGGTATCCAAGGTTCTACCGGAAATTCTACAGGAGATCATTTACATTTTGAAATAAGAAAAAGTAGTGGAACGAATAAGGATGCAATTGATCCTGCACCATATTTATTTGGTGAGAAAGAGAGGTAAAAGATATTGCTGAAAGAGAAAATAAAAAATAACCAAGAGATAATTACGTATACAATAATACTACTGATATTAATTATTTTAGTAGTATGCAATAATGTGTTTTGGAAATTAGGAAAAAATACAGAAAATACAACAAATAATATAGAATACTTGGAATCTAACAATGTAACATATAATGTACCATATGATGAGATGGTATTGGATTAGGAGGGATAATAATGTTAAGTTACATTGCAAGTAATCCTATGGAGGACTTAATACAAAATGTTTGCAACGAATTGAAAATTACAATATTAAGTCGAATAGGAAAAATAGATTTTTTACAATATATAAAAGAAACAAAAGTAAATTTTAAATTGATAAAGTATATAGTTATTGATTTGAAAAGTTTAAAAGGAACAAATGAAAAAAAGATAAATAGTATTAGCTATTTTTCTGAGATATATCCCAATATAAGAATAGTAATTTTAGCTAGTGGATATGAAAATCAAAATATTATTTTAACCAACTTATATGAAAAAGGAATATATAATATTATAAATTCGGAAAATTTAAAACAAGTGAAAGAGGAATTAAAAAAGGCATTGACACTAGATGGAATATCTAAAAAAGAAAGTAAAAGGTTTAAAGTAATTAAAGTAAAAGAGAAAAAAAGTAAAAAAAACAAATATTTTAATAAATTAATTATGAAAAAAAATAACAAAAAATTGAATATAAAGAAAAATGAAATACAAGTAGAAAATACAAGTATTTATTTTTTTACACTTTTAATTCAAGCTATAACAAAGTTACTTGAATTTTTAGGTACTGTAATTATATTTGGATTAACATCATTAGGACTTACAATTATTTTTAATGAATCACTAAGAAATATTGTATTTCAAATATTAGGTTTGAAATAGGAAAGGAATAGAAAATGAAAAAAAATACAAGAGTATTAGCGTGTCAGATTGATGCAAACTTACAAAAAGAAATGAAAGATTATGTTATAAAAAATGGAATGACAGTAAAGGCATATATTACTGGACTACTAAAAGCGGATTTAGAGAGAAATGCTACTAAGGAGAATGTTAAACTAGAAGAAAATATAGATGTCAATAAAAAAGAGGATAAAATTGTTACAGATAAAAATATTGAAAAAGATAAGGAAGAAACTACAAAAGAAGATAAAAAAGAGGAAAAAAGTAATGGCGAAGAAAAGAAAACAATAGGTAAGGCAGAACAAATTGATACGGAAAATAAAGAAAAAGATGTGACAGATATTAAAATAAACAAAGTAGACAAAATAAATCAAGTTAATACAGAAAACAATGAAAAAAATGAAGATAGTTCAACAAATCCTAAAATAAAAAAAACGGACAAAGTAGAACAAATGAAGACGGATGAAAAAAAGAAAGAAGAAAAAAATATAGTGAATTTTAAAATAAACAAAACAGATAAGAAAAACGAAATAAAAAAACAAAACGAAAAAGATACTGTAAAAGCAAACACCAAAAAACTGAGCATAGAAAAGAAAGTGAAAGAGGAGGAAGAAGAATTTGAATAAATCGAAAATTTTAGGGTTTAGTATTTTGTTTTTAACATTGTTTTCTAGCAATTGTTTGGCATCTAATGTTGAATTGGATGATTATGAATTAAATGATACAATATCAATAGAAATTGTTGAAGAATATGAGGCAAATATTCCAAAATTACTTACTATTAATGACGTTCAGTATACATTGGAAGATATATCAAAGCAAGAAAATAAGAAAGAAATATTTAAGGAAGAAACACAAACAAAGCAAAAAATAGTATATACAAATAGCAAATACGATGCATTAAATATGTTTGAGGATAAAATTGATATACAAAAAGATGGAATGGCAGGATCATTAGAATTACAAAAAAATTCGTTAAACATAGAAGAAAATAGCAGTTATACAGAACAGTACAAAGTAGTATTAAGTAAAACATACGAAAATGTACCGAGTAATGAATTGAATGATATTCCAAAAATTATTAAAGAAAATGGTATAACTTATTATTTAACTAATCCAGTATGGAATGTTGCCAGTGTAGAAAAAATAGAAGGACAAGATATTCCGGCAACTTACAATGGAGAGATGCGATATGAAGGAATAAATGAAAGAAAAGTAATAAAGAATTATTTAGCATCAGTAACATATACTGGAAAACTAAAGAAAGAAGAAACGGAATCTATAACATTTAATATTAAATATAAAAGAGTTCCACAAGAGGAAAAAGAAGAAAAAACAAATTATACTCCAATAGTGATAGCAATAACAGGAACTGGAATTATAGTTGTAAGTGGAATAGTTCTTTGGAAAAGAAAAAAGGAAAAAATTACAAAGTAGGAGGTTATGATGAAAAATAAGTTTATCATAATAGGGATTTTTATTTTATTGATTATAATAATTAGTAGTGTAATTTATTATTGCAAGTTATATGACAAAAAGTTAGTTGCTCCAGAAGATATATTAACTGATTCAAAATTCCAAAATATTACATATAATGAAACTAGTAATTCTAATGATTTAAAGGATGGAGTATTAGGTATAATCAAAATAGAAAAAATACGGTTTAAAAGCAGAGATAAAAGAAGGTTGTAGCAGTAATATTTTAAAAGATTATGTTGGACATATAGAAAATACAGCAATTTATGATGGGAATATTGGACTTGCAGGACATAATAGAGGCTATAAGAATTCATATTTTGCAAGAATAAATGAATTGCAATTTGGAGATATAATTACATATCAAACAAATTTTTTTACAAGAAATTATAAAGTAGATAATATACAAACAGTATTAGAAACAGATTGGAGTTTATTACAAGAAACAGAACAAAACAAATTAACATTAGTAACGTGTGTGGCAAACAAAAAATTACAAAGACTATGCGTACAAGCAACAGAATTTGTTGAAAATGACTTGAAATAAAAATAAAAAAGAGTTAAAATGACACATAAAGAGGATGTGATATTATGAATAGAAATAAAGATAAAATTTATCAGGTTGAAATAAAACCAAAGAGAGAGTGGAACTTTGCGGCAAAATTTTATTTTGTATGCATCATAATTTTTGTGCTTTTTGTAGCTTATATACAAATATATAGACATATTCATAAGAATGAAATAATTGAAAATTTGTTAGAAAACCAAAGCAATGAAACAATTGTGGAAAATGAAATTAAATAAAAAATAATAAAAATAGACACCTGTAAGGGTGTTTTTTTAATGGAGGTAAAAAATGAGGTTGAATAAAATAATTAGTATAGTATTATTAATTTTGATATTAATAAATTCGATGTCAGGTATTGTAAAGGCTTTTGAGGTTGATTCGGCATATATTGAAAATTTAGGGGATTGTGGACATCATTTACAATATAAAAAAGAATCAGGAGCTTGGAGCTATGTTACAACGACAATGGTAGGATATAGAAATAATGGAGTATTACATTATGCTTATTGTTTAAATGTTGATAGACATGGCGTTGGTGAAGAAGAAAATTATACTGTAAATGTAACGGAAATATTATCTAATATCCAAGTATGGAGAGCAGTAATAAATGGATTTCCATATAAAAGTGCAGCAGAACTTGGAGTGGAAAATGATCAGGACGCATTTGTGGCAACAAAGCAAGCAGTTTATTCGGTTATATATAATAGAGATGTAGATAATTTCTATCGAGGAGGAGATGAACGAGGTACACGAATATTTAATGCAATAAAAAATATAGTAAATCAAGCGAGATATGGAACAGAAACACCAGTGGTAAATAGTATATTGGAGGCAAACAAAATAGGAGATTTTAAAGCAGATGGTAGTGATTATTACTCACAGGAATATAGTGTTTCTAGCAATGTAAAGGTTTCTAATTATACAATAACATCAATAAATAACTTTCCAGAAGGAAGTTACATTGCAGACTTAAGTGGAAATGCAAAAAATACATTTAATGGTGAGGAACATTTTAAAGTTTTAGTTCCTAAAAACAAAATATTAGATAATTTTGATGGAAAAATATTACTAAGTGGTAAAGTTAAGAGCTATCCTGTATTTTTTGGACAAAGTCCAAATACTAACTGGCAAGATTATGCATTAACTTATGATGCATATTATACTGCAAGTGGAGAAACTACATTATCGGTAAATGCATATAAATCAAAGATAAAAGTTATAAAAATTGATAATGAAACAAAAAAGTCAATTGAAGGAGTTGAATTTAATTTTAGATATAGCGATGGGCAAAATATCGGAAATTATAAAACAAATAAGCAGGGAATAATAGAATTAGATCAGCTAAGACAAGGAAAGGTTATTGCAACAGAAATAGCAACAAAATCTGAATATATTTTAGATGATAAAGAAAATGAAATACTTTTGGATTACGACACATATAAAGAATTAACAATAGGGAATGAGCATAAAAAAGGTGATTTAAGTGTATATAAGGTAGATGCAGATAATAATAAAATCACATTAGGTGGAGTTAAGTTTGCTTTATATTCACACGAATTTCAAAAGATAACAGGATATTATACAACAGATGCAAATGGAGAAATTCATATAAAAGGATTACGAACAGGAAATTGGTCGTTAATAGAAGAGGAAATAGGAAAATGGTATAACCTTAATGAAAATCCTATTGAAATTAAAGTAAATTGGAATGAAAATACTAATGTAACGGTAGAAAACGAACTAAAGAAATCACAAATAAAAATTATAAAGGTTGATAAGGATAATCATGAGATAAAACTAAAGGATGTAGAACTAGAGGTATTAGATAAAGATGGAAATGTTTTAGAAAAGTTGAAAACAGACAAGAATGGTGAATGTTATACAAAAAGATATGCAATAAGAGATTATCCAGAATTATATATAAGAGAAACTAAAACAAATGAAAAATATGTTTTAGATACAGAAATGAAAAAAATAACTTTAAAAGAAAATGAGATTGTAAATTATACATTTGAGAATCAAAAAATATATGGTCAAATTAAAGTAATAAAAACATCGGAAGATGATAATAAGATAAATGGGGATAAAAAGGGAACACCAATTCCTAACGTATCTTTTGGAGTGTATGATGAAAATAAAAACTTTATAGAAAAAATAACAACAGGATTAGACGGAATTGCAATTACAAGTAAGTTGGAAAAAGGAATAAAATATGTAAAAGAATTAGAAGGGGAATCAGGAGAGTGGTATCAACTAAATGAAAATGAATATTCGGCAGAAATTGTAAAACATGGAGAAATTGTCGAACTAAATATTACAAATAAATCTGATAATCCTGATATAGATGTTGAAAAAGATGGAATTATTCAAACAACTGCAAATCAAGAAATTAAATATGATTTTACAATAGGAAATATAGGTAATGTTCCTTTGAATAATTTTACATGGTATGATTATTTACCAACAGAGTATGTAACAGCTACAAAACTTGTAACTGGAACATATAATCAAGATATAGATTATGCTATATATTACAAAACAAATAAAAATGATTATCGTTTATTAAAAGATAATTTAAATACACAAACAAATAATTATATAGATTTTTCAAATTTAGAATTGGATTCGGATGAATATGTAACAGAATTTAAAGCAGAATTTGGAAACGTAGATATAGGATTTTCTTCAGTGGAAAAACCACAATTATTTGTAAAAGTAAAATCTTCAGTAAAATCAGATGATATATTTACAAATAAGACAAAAGTAGAAGGTTATCATAAAACATATTATGTATTTGATGAAGATAATCATACTACAAAAGTATATGAGAAAAAATTAGAAATCAAGTTGCCAAAAACAGGCTGTTAGAATATGTATGAAATGGGAGAGTTTTTTAGACTCTCTCTTTTTAATAATGGAAAGGATTGAGAAAATGAAAAATATAGAATTGAAACAGATGGAAGAGTTAGATGCTAAAATTGAAAAAGTAAATTACGATTTATTAGGGCTAGAATCACGAAAGCAGGAAATGGAAAACAATAAATTTGAAAAACAACAAAATATAGAAAATTTAGAAGATGAAAAGAAAAAAATTCTAGCCAAAACGGATAAAATGAATAGGCTAGAAAAAATAATTTATATAGCATTTGCATCAAAAAATGATTTAAAACAAGTAGATTTGCTAAATGCTAAAATTACAGAACTGAGAAATGAAAAAGATAATATTCAAAATAAAATAGATATTCAAAACAAATTATATGCAGATACTATTAAAGAAAAAGACAATTATATTGAGCAAAGAAAACAATTATATATAGTAACTACAAATGTTAAAACACAAGAAAAAGAAAATATTGCCAAAACAACTCATGTACAGGATTTGGCTAGAATTCATAAGATTGCAAAACAATACGAAAATAGTGATATTATGCAAAGAGTATCTCAAGTAATAGAAAAATATATTGATAAATTACTAGAGGGAACAAAGGAAGATGAAAAAAAGCTAGTAGAAAAAGAGGAAGAGGCGGAAGGTTAAAAGGAGTAAATTTTGAAAGAAATTGTTAAGAAAATAAGAAAAGGAAATACAGGATATAGAAAGATATATTTAAGGAAGGAGAAGGTTACATATAGAAGAAAAAACTTACAAAATCGAACTTACAGAAAAAGAATTGATTAGATATTATGCCAATAAAATAGTAGAAGATGGACTTTATGATACAGAAACATTCTCAATATGTGTATATTTTGATGAATATAAAGACGAAGAATTTATAAAAGAACATAAAGAGGAAATCTCGAATCTTATAAATTTAGATGAAAAAGTTGCCGATATAGAGATAGATGAGAATTGCTTTGATATGATATTTTATTTGGACTATTGTCCGTATTATTATGAGGATGAAATTGAGGATAAATTAAACGAACAAAAAGAAATAGATATTCTTAATGACTTTATAAAATATATAGGGGAGAAAGAAAAATATACTTTTTATACTACAGTAAGAGCAATAGTAAATGAATACATTGAAGATAAAAATAATTTTAATGAGGATGAAATAGAGTTTTTGATTAATAAAATAAAACAAATTTCGTGTGAATCAGGATTTACTGATAATAATTTTAGTAAATATGAGGTAATCTTAGATCATAAAACTGTAAGAGAATTTAAATTTATAATAAATAAACATATAGAAGATTTAAAAGAACAGGAAGATAAGTACAAAATGCAAAATCAGGAGGAAAATGAAGAAGAATTAGAATAAAAAAATAAGAGCTCGAGCTTTATAGCTGGAGCTTTTATTGGGTTAAAAAGAAATATGAAAACGAGAGATGCCGTACACTCGTTGTAAAAGAAAAAAGAGATAGCTTTGATGGAGGCGATGCTATAAAGTTCATTCGTATGATTACAAAGAATCTATTTGTAAGAAATGCGTCAGTGAGATTTTGTAACATATACTCACAATAACTAAAGAGTTTCAGGGGGCAAAACTTGTAAAGGGATACACAAATGTAAAAAGTTTGGGCAAGGATGAACAAGGTTATTTTTGAATAACGGCATTTGTGGTAAATATTTTTATTTACATACTAGATTATCGTAAGTGAAATGATGGGATGAGGGGGTTTCATTTATGATGTATTATTTTTTTGTGACAAAGGGGATAATACATCATTTTATTCATTCAAGGATTTCAGGGTTTCACTTTGTGGCAGCTAAAGAAAGAAAAATTGAAAAAAGATTATATATGCATACATCAAAAAGTAAGATGGTATTTTTTCAAAAAAGAATTTGACTTAATTGTGTAATATGTAGTTATATATAACAATTATTTACCATATAGGAAAGGAAGAGTGAAAATGGAGTCGTTAAAAAAGAATATAAAAGAAGGGTTAGATAGAATATTAAAAAAATTAGAAGAAAAAAAGAATGAAAAAAAATTTGAAACAGTAGCAGAGGCATGGTTAAAATCTAAAAAAAATTCAGTAAAATTATCTACTTATTATAATTATTCTTATAGTGTTGAAAAATACTTATATCCTGAATTCGCAGGTAAGGATATTACAAAAATAAGAGACTGCAATGATTTTATTGATGATTTATTGGATACATTAGCACCAAAAACTGTTAGGGATATAATATCAAAATTAAATAGTATTTTTAAATATTACGAAGATGAAAAAAATGTAAAATTAAAAATAAAAAAAATGAGCTTACCAAAACTGGTAAAAAGGAAAATACAAATACTTTCTAAAAAAGAAAAAGACAAGCTAGAAAAATACTGCCTAGAAGAGAATAATTTAAAAACATTAGGAATTTTAATTTGCTTGAATACAGGTATAAGAATTGGAGAATTATGTGCTTTGAAATGGGAAAATATTAATTTAGAGGAACGCAAAATATATATTAAAAAGACAATAGAAAGAGTTTATATAAAAAAAGAAAAGAAAACTAAAATTATTATTGATACTCCAAAATCAAATTCTTCTATAAGAGAAATTCCTATAAATAATAAGCTATATGAAATATTAAAGAAAATGAAAGGAAAAAGTAAAAAGAATGAATATGTGCTAACAGGATCAGATACACATTACATAGAACCAAGAAACTATCAGTATCATTTTAAAGTTATTCTAAAAAAGAGTAAAATAAAAGCATCATACAAATTTCATGCATTAAGACATACTTTTGCAACAATTTGTATCGAAATAGGTATGGACATAAAATCGTTAAGTGAAATATTGGGTCATGCAGATGTAAGTGTAACACTAAATGTATATGTGCATTCTTCTGATAAATTAAAAAGAAAATTCCTTGAAAAGCTATAAAAAAATCGTTAAGCAAACAACTTAACGCCAATTTCATTTTTTATTATTATAGCAATAATATTAGGGAAAATCAACAAAAAATTGATAAAAAATAAAAAATTTTTTTGTGTAAAAACACTTTTGAATTTATATATGAAACTAGGGATTTACAGGCTTTTTTGCTAATTTTGTATATCATTAAGTTGTTTGCTTAATGATGATGAAAAAAGGGAGGAAAATAAGTTGAAAACAAAAGAAATGAGAGGAATTACATTGATTTCATTAGTGGTAACAATAATTGTGTTGCTAATATTAGCTCGGTATTAGTATAAGTATGATTACTGGAGAAAATAATATTTTACAAAAAGCATCTGAAGCAAAGGAAGAAACAACATTTAGTCAAAAGAAAGAAAAAGCAGATTTAGCTAATATGGAAGAAATAATAAGTAATGGCATTGAGGGAAAATATTTAGACAAAGTGACTGATAATAACCCAGGAATATTGGAAAAAGAAAGTGAGAATATTTACATCATAAATAGCATTGAAGATTTAGTTTTTTTCTCATATGATGTGAGAAATGGTAATACCTATGAAGGAAACATAGTAAAATTAGGGACAGACTTAAATTTTAATTCAGATAATTCCTATGTAGATGCATTTAGAACAGACTATGGAAAGTATGGTTATAATGGAGAATTGAAAACTTTATTAACAAGCGGAGAAGGTTTTTTATCAATTGGAACAATAGAAAATACAAAAGAAAAATGCTTTAAAGGAACATTTGATGGTAATAACCATGAAATAAAAAATTTATATATAAATAAAAATGCAAATGATGGAGTTAAGAGAATCGGTTTATTTGGAACTAATATTGGAATCATAAAAAATATTAAACTAGTTGATATAAATATAAATGCCGAATGTGTTTCAGCCAGTATTGGTGGCATTACAGGAATAAATTATGGAAGAATAAGTAACTGTGTAAGTAGTGGAAATTTATATTTAAAAGGAACTGGATATTTACTTTGTGCAGGTGTAGCAGGTGCAATGAGAGAAAATGGAAATATCGAAAATTGTGGAAATAGTGCAAATATTATATGTGAAAATAATGCTACAGATGGTCAAGCAGTCGGAGCAGGAGTTGTCGGAAGTTGTAATAATAATGCTTCAAGTACTGATTTGACGCCATATATTAAAGGGTGTTACAATACAGGAAAAGTAAATGCTAGATCAGAAATAGATGTTTTGGCAGGTGGAATTACAACATATATAACTAGATGTGACGTTATAGATTGCTATAATAGTGGAGAAATAAATGCTACAGGTAACAAGGATGTAAGAATAGGCGGAATAATATCAGCAGGGGACAATTCCCAACATACTGTAAAAAATTTATATAATACTGGAAAGATTGTGTATAATGGTACAACAACTGACGAAAAAGCAAGCTTAGGAGGGATTATAGGACAAAATTATAATACAAACATTACAAATGTTGTTAATCTAGGTGAGATTGATGTAATAAATGAAAATACGCAAATAAGAATTGGTGGAATTGCAGGGGGAGCGACATTTGGCGATATTGACAATGGATATAATTTAGGTAAAATAATTGTAGACCAAGAAACGAAAAACGAAAAAATAGGTAGTTTGGTTGGAATAAAATGGAATTCAGTATATAACAAATGCTTTTATTTAAATGAAACATATTCTAAAGGAATTGGAAAATTGGCAACATCAGAGGAAAAAGAAGAAGGCATTGCAAAATTAATAAATAAAGAGGATTTTCCTGATCTTTTGGAAATAATAAATGATGATGATAAGTTTAAAAACGATAACAATAACATCAATAATGGATGTCCAGTATTATTTTGGCAGTAGATAACTGTGAGATTTTAGGACTTTTTTATTATATTTTATAGAAAAAAGGCACAAAAGCTATAATTAAGCTCTTGTGCCTAAAAAAGTTAAAAAGCCTTATTCAGTTCCTTACAATATTCTATAAATAATGTCGGTTCTAAAATGCTATCGTGAATCGCAGGAAGAACATATAATTGTGCAACTAAATATGTTCCTATCGGAAAATTTTTCATTCTTTCCGTTAAGTCATTTATTACCCAAGTACAACTATGAAATGTTTCCATTCCAAAAATAATAAATGCAACTTGTGTTGGCTTTAAATTTTCTTTCTCTAGATTTTTATACTTTTCAGTATATGCATCTTCTAAGGCTTTTAAAAGAATTGACAAGTTAGCTTTTACATCAATTTCTTTAAAGAAGGGACATCTGGTATTTAAGAATTCCCTAAATTCACCTTCAGTATTGTAAAAACTTTCAATGTCACTATCCGATGTTAATCCTATAAGTTGTGAATCAATGCATAGTGTAGAGTATTCTTCCTCCTCAAAAGCTTTCCGAATTGCTTTTTTTGCTAATTCTTTAAAGTTCACTTTTTTATTCATAATGCTTTCCTCCTATTAGTTGTTAATATATATTTTAGCATGTATAAGGAACATTTTCAATGTTTATATTAGTGCAAAATGAAAAAAGTAGAGGAATTACTATTAATAAAACAAAAATAAGTCGTTAAGTGCTAAACTTAATGGCTTATTTAATGTGAAAATTATAACAATAAAAGTTGGAAAAATCAATAAAAAGTTGATAAAAAATATAAAAAATTTTTGGAGAATTTTTTTGAATTTTGACTAGAATTAATATTGCATAAAATATTGAAAAATAAAGGTTTTTCATCATTTTAGATACTATCATTAAGTTTAGCACTTAATGATAAAATAGAAAGGGTGAAAACATTGAAAACAAACAAGATTCAAGGAATTACGATAATTTCATTAGTGGTTACTATAATTATTTTATTAATATTATCAGGTGTAACAATATCATCAATAACAGGGCAGAATGGAATTTTAGAAAGAACGAAATTAGCCAAGGAAATGTCAAAGGCATCAAATGAAAAAGAGGCAATAGAACTGGATATTGCACTTGTAAATATGGAGAGAATTTTTAATAATTCGGGTAAATATTATACTGGAATACCTTTATATGATAAAAATTTGGAAAACGGAAATAAATGGAATATCATTGTTGAAAATGAAACACAAAAGGTATATGGAACTGGATGGAATTACTTAATTAAGGGAACAGAAATTGAAAATTATGGTAAAATCCAATATAATTGGTTAGTAAATTATGAGAGTGGAGAGCTTAAACAATTAGAAGAAAATACATATACACAATTAATGTATGGTAGTAATTTGGCAGTAAAAGATGAACTGGTATTAAATGTTGATCCTATAAATATGTCGGATTCGACATCATGGGGAGAAAACATAAAATTATATGGTGTAGAAAATAATGATGGATATGGGTACAATGGTGATGAAATTAAATTAGATGGAATAAATGATTATATTGAAATTTATACAGGAGATAATAAAATAAATGAGGGAATTACTTTCGAGTATTATGGAAATTTAAAAGGTAAGACTGCATATATTCTTAATAAAACTATAAAGAAACCAAAAGAAGGATGGGAAAGATTTTCAAGAAAGTTTAGATCTGCTCTGGTAGCAGGAGAAAGTGCATCATTTAGTTTATCAATGAATGGAATAGATGATTCTGATTCGTCATGGAGCTTAGAAAAGCCACAAAGTCATTGGATAAGAAAAAAATTCGATATTAATTATATTAATAATACAGATGGGTATATAACTGTTACTATAAATATAGTTGATAATACGGTTACTTTGTATTGGAATGGTGATTATGTGGATAGAACCACAGTGAATCATGATTGGATGGTAAATACTGAAGGTGGCTTTCTTGATTCAGAAATACCATTTACAATAGGATTACAAGCTGGAGGAAGCTCATATACAGAAAATTATTCAGAAATGAATATTTATGCTTGTCGTTTATATACTAAAATTTTAACAGATGAAGAAATAAAGGATAATTATATAAAAACAGTTACATATCATAATATGGCAAATAATTAATAAAAATATTATATAATAAGTGAAAAGCTCGTTAAGTGATGTACTTAACGAGCTTCAAGCTAAAAAGATTATAACAATAAAAGACAGAAAAATCAATAAAAAACTAATAAAATCTAAAAAAAATTTATATGCAAAATTATAAGAATTTTAAATATAATAAAAATAGCTAAAATACCTAAAAAGTAAATAGTTTTACCATTTTTTCATACTATCATAAAGTACATCACTTAATGATAATTTTGGAAGAGGTGAATATATTGAAAACAAAAGAAATGAGGGGAATTACATTAATATCATTAGTTGTAATGATAATTGTTTTATTAATATTATCAGGAATAACAATAACAATGCTAAGCAGTGAAAATGGTATTTTAAAGAGTGCTAGTAAGAGTAAAGAAGAAAACGAATATGCAGGAATATATGAGGCTATTAGTATGGAACTGCAAAATTATAAGATTAATAAAACATTGGAAGATGTGGAAACATGCAAAGATTATTTTTCACAAGCCTTGAATTTAGAAACTACAGGTAATAATAATGATTTTTATTGTATATATAAAAATTATTTAGTAAGAATTGATGGAGAAGAACAAAAAATATTATCAATAGATAAATTGGATATAAATACTTATGCAACTTATTCATCAATATATGAAATGAAAAAAGATGTAAGTTTAAAAGAGAATTTATATGTTAGAACACTAGGGTATTATAGCGAAGATATAGGTGGTAGTGCATATTATAAAATTATTAATAATAGTGGTATTAATTTAGACGAAAAAAAATATATAGCTTTAGATAATGGTTTATGTGCAATGTTATATCCTATTAATAACAAAATTGATTTAAAACAAGTAGGTGCATATGGTAATGGAGTTAATGATGAAACAGAAATATTAAACTATGCGTTTTCAAATTTTGATAATATATACATACCAAAAGGAAAGTATATTGTTAACAATAAAGTAAAAGTTACTAAAAAAATTTATGTAACGGGATCTGATAATACGGAATTTATAGCAGATTTTGATGATTCTTTTATTGAATTTGAAAAGAACGTAAAAGATATTAGTTTCGAATCAATTATATTTGATGGAATAAATAATAGAGAAAATCGAGAATTTTTAAAATTATATGGAAACAATATAAATATTAAAAATTGTACTTTTAACAATGCATCAATGTGTATATATCTAAATGGGGTAAATAACTACAATTTAGTAGATAATAAATTTTATAATAGTATATTTGGTATCCGTTCAGAGTACAATTCAGAAAATGGTAAAATTACAAGCAATGAAATATATAATAATGTTAGAACGGGAATAGATTTAATTAGCAATGTAAATAATGTTGAAATTAGTAAAAACAGTATATATGATAATGGAGGTACTGGAATAGAATGCAATGGAGGTGTTTTTACAAACTTTTCTGTAAAGGAAAATTATATAGCCAATAATGGTTATGGAGAAAATTCAAATGATTTACGAGAAGGAATAAATTTTCACGGAGCAAAAAATACAATTATTACTAAAAATAAAATTTGTGGTAATGCCTCTAATGGAATCGATATAGATGGAACTAATTCAAATTCAAACGATTATAGGAGCGAAAATGTAATAGTTTCAGAAAATTACATAGAAGGAAATAGTAAGAAATTAGGTAATGGAGGGATTATTATTTGGTCTAGTAAGAATATTAACATTGAAAAGAATACTTTTTTAAATAATTATAATACAAATATAACTATTGGATCAGAAAAAAATCTGAATTTAATAAGTCAAGACATTAGTATTGATTCAAACCAGATGAAAGGGATTTTAGGAAATAATATGTGCCATTTTATCTATTTACAAAATGCAGCGGAAAGCATAAAATTTAATGAGAATCAGTTAGATGCAATAAATACAGGGCTAGATAGAAGAATAATTATGGCTAATGGAGAAAATGATAAATTCAAAAACATAATTATAGGAAAAAACAGTTATTCAAACTTTTTTAAAGATAATGTTATGTATTTACAAGGTTGTAAAAACGAAATTAATCCAGTAAATATAACAAATTATGAATCTAAAGAATATAACGATTATAATATAAATGATATTAATGCAATTACATTAAATTCAGACAGAAATATGGCATGTTGGTTAAAATCTGCTAAAATTGTTTGTATAGAGGATTGTACATTTGATGAAAATTCGTCTGTAAAGATATATAAAAATGGACAAATATATGTTAATGAAAATGTAGTTGGAGCTATGAAAAAAGAAGAAGAAAAAACATTAGAGATACAACAAAATGGTTCTATTTCAGTTAAAATAAATGGATTAGATATAAAATCAACGGGTTTAGCCGATGGCAAGTTTAAAATTGTATTTGAAATTTGTTACGATATACCGATGTATTATTAATATTTATGAAGAATTTAACAAAATATTAAAATTGAGATGATAAATTCATCTCAATTTTTTAACATAAAAAAAGCTATTAGGTACTAAAATAAGCAAAAAACTCGTTAAGTCATTAACTTAATGATATGTTGAAAATTGTAATAAATTTTGAAAATTCAACGTTTATCTTACTTTCCTAGTTGATTATATATAATTCAAATTCTTTACAATAAAAATATATTTTTTTCAATTACTTATATTGATTTTTTAATATTTTGTTGCTATAATAGTATTAAATTTAGAGTTCGTTAAGTTAATGACTTAATGATATATTAGAAAGGGGTTAAAATATATGAAAACAAAAGAAACAAGAGGAATTACATTAATTTCGTTAGTTATTACAATCATAATTTTATTAATATTAGCACGGAATAGGTATAGCAATGCTAACAGGTTCAAATAGCATTTTAAATAAATCTACAGAAGCAAGAGAAAAAACACTAATATCTCAACAAAAAGAACAAAGTTTATTGAATGATTATGAAGAGCAAATATCGAATTATACAGGAATAGATTGGGAGGATGCTAGAAAAAATGCAAAAGCTCCTGAAGAGCAAAAAGAGGAAAGAAATAATGGAGTAATTGGCATTGGAACAAATGGGAAACCTGTTAACATGGATCTATGGTTATATTCTAAACTAGAAGATAATACATTTGTTTTGAATGAAAGTGCATCGTCAAGCAAAAATGGATATGTGGGTGATTTTTCGGAAGATGGAAAAATATATGGGAAAATTCCGCAATATATAAGTATTGATAATGGAAAAAACTACGAAAAAGTAACTAGTTTGTATAGTACATTTAAAAAATGTACACAACTAAAGGTAGCACCAGAAATCCCTGAAACTATAAAGGAAATGTTTTGTGCTTTTTCACAAACGGGTGTAACTAAAGCTCCAATTATCCCAAAAAATGTTGAAAATTTAGCTTATTGTTTTGAAGTTACACCAATTATAGAAATGCCAGACATACCAGAGGGGGTAGAAAATCTTACTGGGACATTTAGTGGATGTTCAAAGCTTGTAAAGATTACAAAAATACCTAGTAGTATTAAGACATTGAGATGTCTTTTTGCAAATTGTGAAAATATTTCTGATGTGCCAGAATATTTTAGAATTTCTAATGGTGTTACTAATATACAACAATTATTTTATAATTGCAAAAAATTGAAGAATATAAAAGATAACTTTGTGATTCCTAGCAGTGTAGATGATGTTAGACAAACTTTTTCCGGTTGTGTAAATTTACAAGGAGAAATATTAATGGATACTACACCTTCATATTTTATTAATTGCTTTCAAAGCACATCAACAGAGACAGATAACAAGTTAAGGGTAAATTACACAGCGAAATGTAAAAATATAGAAGAAATATTAGTTAATTCAAGTAAAGCAAACGTTGAAAAAGGAATGTTGATGAATCAAAAATAGAAATAATATTATAAAAATAGTAGACATAACTTTAAAAGTATGTTAATATAGTATGCGACACTCAACATTTATTAATGCAATTTAATTTTGCATTAAAGATTTAGTAAAAACTAACAGGAGGACAAAAAATGAGCGTACATTATGACGGTTTAGCTGGAGAACATCCAACAAGGAAAAATTTATCCAGTGTGGCACAAGGAATTGCAGCAGAAAACAACGGAGGAGTGAATCAGAGGTTTTTTAATACACGATTTGTTCAGGATAATAATCATAGTATGTCTTTTTTCAAAAAGGTATGCAAGCAGATTGGGAATTTACCTAATGGCGAGATTGAAAAAATGCTTACAATCTTAAAAGAAGATACACCGCACGAATTTGGTGATGTTTATCATTTTGATGAGGACAAAATGTATCAGGTATTAATCTCAAATCCGATTTGCCAGAAAGTATGCGAAAAGCAAAGATACAATAACTGGCAGGATATTATCCAAAGATTTAGATAATTATAGTTTTTACAAAAGGGATTGCTGATTTTGATTAGCAATCCCTTTTACCCGTCTTGCTAAATTTACATAAAAATGTTATAATGATTCAAATAAATTTCAACTAGGAGGAAATAGTAATGACATCAAAAGAAATTGCAATAAGAGAAATGGAGAAAGAAATACAACAAAAAGAGCGGGAGCTTAATCAATTGCAGGAAGAATTGTTAGGTATGAAGGAAAAATTGGAAGAATATAAAAATATTCCAGATTCGTATTATGATACAACATTAATATCGTGCGAGGATTTTCCTTTGGGACCTATGTGGTGCTATAAAATCGGTGATATTCTTGAGATTTTTGGATATCCTTTGGATGTTACTATAAACGAATTGATACATTCTTCACCTAAACAATTATTAAAAATTAAAGGATTAGGAAAAGGTAAACTAAAGTTGATTGAGGACTGGATGGAAAAAAATGATCTTCATTTTCTTTCCTAAGAAAAGAGGGGGGCTTGAATAAGCCCCCTAAAAACTATTATTTATAGGTAAATGGGCAATCCATAGCTTTACAAAATTTACATAATATGTTATACTTTAAAAGTAATATTTTAAAGGAGATATATCAAATTGAGCAACGAAATAACTGTTAGAATAAAATGTTCATTAGATGAAATGTATAATATATTAGAAAACAAGGGATTTAATATAGTTGATAAATATAATTTAGAGGATATCTATTACATAAAAAGAGATTGCGATGTGAAAAAGCAACCAATAAGTAAGTTATTGGAAAGATACATATTGATTAGAAAAATTACTCAGTTTGTCCCTAGTGAATTCAAAGATAGTTATAATATAAATTTACTAGTATTAAAAAATAAGGACATTGCATTAGATGGTACAATAAAAAATCAACAAAAGAAAGAATGTGAAATTCAAAGCATAGAGCAGGGAAAAGAATTCATAGAAGCTCTTGGATATAAACAACTAATTGTAATTAGAGAAAAAACACTTGTATACGGAAAGGGAGAACTTAAGTTAGCAATAAAAGATATTGAAAATGGTGAGAATCTAATTGAAATAGAAACAGTAGAAAATTTTCCAGAGTTAGATAGTATTGAAAAAATAAAGCAAAAAATAAATGGATTACAAATTCCAATAGATACAAATGATTATTTTGTAAAAAAAGCCGAAATAGAATTGAAGAAGATTTTATAAGGATGTGATTGTATGTCAAATGTAAACTTGAATTTGTATAGAATATTTTGTAAGGTAGCCCAGTCAAAAAGTTATTCAGAGGCAGCTGAAAAATTAGGATCATCTGTTGCAAATGTTAGTACACAAATATCAAACCTTGAGGAACAATTGAATTTAAAATTATTTAATAGAGAAAGCAAAGGTGTAACTTTAACTACAGATGGACAAGAATTATATGATATAGTAAATAAATCTATATCTAGTTTTGATTTTGCAGAAAAAATGGCTAAAGATAAAAATGATATGGAGAGTGGTTGCTTAAAAATTGGATGTGCATCACACTTTACAAGCTATTATTTAATGGAGAAAATCGAAAAAGTAAAGAAGGATTTTCCAAAACTTAATGTAAAAATAGTATGTGAGGTTGATACAAATAAGATGTTGGAATTATTAAAAAATCATAAGGTTGACTTTGCAATAACAGATGCGGAAATAAGCAGCAGTAATGTTGAAACCAAGGAATTGTTGAAAATAAATAATATATTTGTATCAAAAGCACCACTGAAAATTTCAGATATAAAAGAATTAGAAAAATTGAATTGCATTTTAAACTTAGAGAATACAAGAGCAACAAAACAATTAAAAGAGACATTGAATAAAAATAATATCTCAATCCAGGCGGATATGATGTGTGATGCAACAGAAATTAGAGTTGATGCAGTTAAAAGAAATATGGGAATTGCGTATGTAATAAAAGAGGCAGTTAAGAATGAGCTAAATAACAAAGAACTTTACGAGGTTGAATTACCAATAGAGTTACCAAGTATTAAATTAAATTTGGTTTATTTGACAGGTGAATTAACAAAAATAGATAAAAAATTTATAAAAGAATATTTGAAAAAATAACATTGAAAATACCCTAGAAATAGGGTGTTTTTGTTTAATTAAATTTTAAACAAGGTTAAAAAATTAGGAATAGTTTTCCAGTTAGAACCAGTATATAATATTAGTGTATAAAAAGAGATATTATATATGAAAAGAGGAGTGAAATGAAAAAGAAAAAAGTTTGTTGGAAAATTACAACTAAATGTAACCAAATGTGCAAATATTGTTTTGGATTTAACAATATACCTGATTTATCATTTGAAGAAAACAGAAAAGTATTAGATCATTTAATATCAAGCGGAATTAACCATATTACATGGACTGGAGGAGAAGCAGTATTATATCCAAGGGTAAATGAATTAATGAGAGAATCAAAAGAAAGAGGTCTATATAATAAGCTAGTAACGAACGGAATATATTTATCCAAAAATAATAATGAATATGTAGAGGATATTTTAAATACTTTAGATGAGATAAATTTATCAATAGATTCTATTGAAAATGAAATAAATGTACTTTTAGGTAAAGAAGATAATCACTTAGAAATAATAAAAAATTTGTTGGAGAAAACTAAGAATAAAAATATAAAGATCGGAATAAATACAGTTGTAAGTAAATTGAATGTTGACAAACTAGAAGAATTAGGAGAATTTTTAAATAATTATAAAATTGAAAAATGGAAATTTTTAAAATTTATGCCTATTAGAGAACGAGCAGAAAAAAACGAAAAGTTATTTATGGTAGGTGAAAAAGAATTAGAAAATAACATAAAAAATTTGAGAGAATTTGAAAATATTAAAAAAGTGGAATACAAAAAGCAAAGAGAATTTGAAAAAAGTATAGTTATTGTTCCAAATGCAGATGTTATACAAACACAAAATGGACAAGATCATTATTTTTGTAATGCTCTACAGGAAGAAAATATTGATTTTGATAAAATATCTTCTGATAGAAAAATTAGGACATTAGTTGCACATAATGATATAAATGTAAGAAATAATATAATTAAAGCTATAAAAACATTGAATTTTGTAGATGTAGTTGGAACAGCTAATAGCGGAATAGAAGCATATAATAAAATTGTGGATTTAAAACCAGAAATGGTTTTTACAAAATATGCAATGGATAATATGAATGGAATAGACCTTATAAAATGCTCAAAAGAAAAATTACAAGATAAAATACCTGTATTCAATATGATAATAGACAATAATGTACAAGAAAATGAAATAGATAAGATGTACGACATTATTGGAAGAAAATTAAATTCAATAATATCTGATCAGGATACGGTTGGAGAAAATGTAGCGGATATTATTAGTCAATATAATGAATATAAAAATAATTAAAAAATAATAGATAGATTTTAGTTATTCCAAAAATCTATCTATTATTTTTTTAAATAGTAAATACTAATGTCTAAAAATAAACTAGGGGTAACATCAGTTCCTTTAGGAAAAAATTTATAAAGTGTAAAAGGGGAAAGTTCCCTATCTTTTTGCTCATTTAGCGGTTTTAGTGCTGTTCTAAAAGAAGAACGAATACCCTCTCTTGTAGTTTCAAAATCTTTACCTACCATATCAAATAAGTTATTTAAATTCTTTAGTAATTCTGGTGAATCATAACACTTGGTAAGTGTTTTTCTGACACGATTAGATGGGTTACTTTCTAATGGAATATGCATTTTTAAGAATAACCTATCAATTTTTTTATCTAAAGTGAAATTAGACATTTCTTTTATAGTTTTTAGAATGTCTTGATAAGTATAATCTTTCAAGAATGCTTTGTATATTTTAGATAAATTTGAAATTCTTAAAAATTCAGTATTAGAGAGTAATAGAATATTACATTTATGTTTTTCATTGTCATCTAGTGAAAGCTTATCAATTATATCAGTATATTTGGTATTCTCCAAATTTGTGTCTAGTATAAAAATGTCAGGTCTAAAATCATAATATAATTTTAAAGCAGAAACTCCATCGTTTGTAATTCTAAAATCAGTATTGTTATCTTGTGTAAGATATTGGCAAAGTTGAAAATTTTGCGCAATATTTTGGATGACTGCAAGAATCTTTAACATGATAACACTCCTAACAATTTTTAAATCAATAATATTATACCACTAAAATTATGTAAACACAATATTCAATGGAATAATTTTACAAATTACAACAATTTTATATATTTTTTTCAAAAAAAATCGACCATTTTTCGCCGTGTAATGACTATTTTTCGCCATTTTTCAACAAAATTCTTGTTCCATAATATAATCCCGATAGGACAAATAGTCTTTAAGAGTAAGAAAAATTACATTAGATGAAAGAAAAAAACACAAGTGAAATTATTAAATTGAAAAATTAAAGATTATTTGTCGAGGTGATATAAATATGTAGAAATGGTGTATAAAAGTGAAATAAAAAATAACTAAATTAATATTTGTTTTTCTTTCTCTTTTAGATATTTGTCCAATTTAAAAGAATTGGAGAGATTAAAATGGAAAGAAAAAATTATTTACAAGAAGAATTATCGAAAGAGGAAAAAGCATACTTAAAAAAGTTAATTTTGAATGTTAGAAGAAAATATATAAAGGTTAACTATGAATATTTGAATAAGAAGGATATCAATTGGGAATCTTGTGCTGATATAGAAAGCAGTACAGTTTTTGATACTGTTCTTAATAAATGTGTAGATGAATTGAAATCAGCTCTTGAATTTGAGAGGCTTTTTTGTGATGAAAAATTATATAATATAACGAAAGCATTGTCTTTAAAAGAAAAGATAGTGCTTTTTTCTTTATATAAGGAAGGAAAAAGTGTAAATCAAATTGCAAAAGAAATGAATGTTGAAAGGACAACTATATGGAGAATCAAAAATAAAGCTCAGGAAAAAATTACTAAATCTTTAATAGGAGGAAATGAAAATGTTTAATAACTTTGATTTAAGTGATGAAGAAATATTGAAAATAATAGAAGATTATAAACCTTTAATAAAAAAGATGAGCACACTAAAAAGTGGTGTAGATGAGGATCTAATGCAAGAAATAAAATATTTAATTTATAAAACATTAACTAAAAATAGAAAAAATTTTTAAAAATTGCAACATCATATATGTAAATTAGCACTCCTATTATTGAAGGAGGTAACATTATGGTTGAAAAAAACGAAATAAAACAAGTTACAGAAACAAAAGAATTAAAATTGGATAAAAAAACAAAGGAAGAAATAACAAAAGATAATTCAAAAGCAGAAATAGAACTTATTACTGCTTTTGCACAATTAGTTTTCCATACATTAAAACATAGTTCAACAGAAATTAATGCTAAATCAATACGAGAAGAAGTGAAGATGTTTTACGAGAAATTTGGAAACAAAGAGGTAAAGAGATTAGCAAGTGTAATAATGAAAGAAAAAAAGGAGAAAAAATAAAATGTTGAAATATTTAATCTTTTCTATGATTTCATTCTTACTGGGTGTTTTTACTAAAGAGATTATAGAAATTTATGAACGAAACCAAAGATACAAAAAAGTAAAAAAGTTGTGTGATCAGGATTTTAAGAAAGCAATGAAAGATTTAGAAATAAAATAGAGTTTTGAAATAAAGCTCTATTAGTTTCTTCATATTAAAAATCTGTTAGCAAAAAGTTGCAGGAGGTTGAATATGAATGAAAAAATTTTAGAAATGTACTTTAGTAGAAAAATGAAACAAATAGATATTGCAAAAGAATTAAATGTATCAAAATATAAAGTTTCTAGAGTTGTAACTAAAGATCCAAGATATGAAAAGGAAAAAGAAGATAGGAAGGAAAAAAACAAACATAAACACAATGAAAAAACAAAACAATATATTTCGCAAAATAGAAAAAATAAGAAAGATATTATGGGATATGCTGAATTAAAACAAATGCATATACAGGCAAGTATAGAATTATCAGGTGGAAGAAAACCAATAAACAACAGAGCCTTTAGAAATTGGAATAAATCAGCATATAAATATGATAGAAAATCACAAAGCTATATATTAAGGAAAGATATTGTTACAGGAATAGATGCACCTAAGAAAATAAAATGGAATAATTTTTAAAATGAAATAAGTTTCAATATATTTGTAGAGAATGGAGACTCTTATTATGAAAAATGAATTTGAAATAAAAGAAATTTTTAGTAAAGAAAAACCAAATATAAAATTAGTTATACAAGAGGTTTTTAAATCGTATATTAAAGAAAAATTAAATGTTACAAATGACTTGAATTATAAAAAATAAGAGTTATAATAAGACTACCAATAGTTAAGGAAACTTATTGTTATTAGCGAGAAGGAGGAAAGAATGATAACGATAAGTAATCCAGAACAATATGTTGTTGGTATCCTAACAAGATTATCAAATGAAAGATTAGAAGATTTAAAAAGATATGGTGAAAGTGGTAGTATTAGTAATCAAAAAGAATTGTTAAATAGGTTTTGTAGAGAAAACAAATTAAGAGTGTATAAAACTTATGTAGACGATGGCGAAAGTGGAGCATTTTATGATAGACCCGGGTTTGTTGAAATGATAAATGATATAGATGCGGGTCACATTAATATGGTAGTTGTAAAAGACCTTTCTAGATTTGGAAGGGTAGCCGCAGGAATAGATGATTATATAGAAGAATATTTTCAAATAAAAGGAATCAGGTTTATAGCAGTAAATGAAAATTTGGATTCTAAAACATCAGCTAATTTTCAAGATGATGTAAAAATTAGAGCTTTTTTCAATGAATGGTTTTTAAGAGATTGTTCTAAGAAAACGAGAGATGGCAAACATTCTAAAGCAGTAGATGGAATGGTAATGGCAACATATCCAAAGTATCGGATACATGAAAGATCCTGCAAACAAAAATCATTATATACCAAATGAGGAAACTGCACCTATTGTAACAAAAATATTTGAAAAACTAAGAGCAGGAGTTTTACCGACAGATGTTGGGCAATGGTTAAATGATAACAATATTGCAGTACCATCTGAATCTGTTGGAAATACCCATACTAGAACTGCCAATGAGGTTAAAAGGCAATGGAATAGGACAACCATTGTTAGAATTGCCAGAGATGAAACATACTTAGGATATGTTATCAGTGAAAAATCTAGAAAGGTAAGTTATAAAAGCAAGAAAATTATTCAAGTGCCTAAAGAAGAACAAATAAAAATAAAAGGAATGCATCAACCATTGGTAGATGAAGAAACATTTAACATTGTTCAAAAAATGATAGATAGTAGAAAACATACTAGAAAATACAAATACGATTTTTTATTAAAAGGTTTATTGGAATGTGCGGAGTGCGGAAAAAAGTTGAGCATATTAACGCAGAAACAAAAAAATGGAAATGAAATTCAATATTTAAGATGCAATACTTATGCAGCCATGACTCGACTTAAATTATGCACACCACATTCTAATAATTGTGAAAAGCTAACTAATATAGTGATTGATACAGTAAAAGAAAGAATAAAAAAGTATTTAGATGAGGAAAAGTTTTATGAATTGGCAAATAATATAAAGGATAAAACAGCATATAAAAGAAATTTATTAAATAATCAAATTAATGGATTTTTAAATAAAATTTCACAAATGGAAAAGAAAATTGATTTATTATACGAGGACAAAATAAATGGGACAATAGGAGAAGATGATTTTCAAAGGATGTATGTTAATACATTACAGAAAAAGGAAGAATTAAAAAAATCAATTGAAGAACTTGAAAAAGACAAAGAAGAAGCATCTAGAGAGATTGATTTAAAGAAGATAGTTAATAATTTTACAGAAATGAAAGAGGTTAATAGAGAATTACTTGTTTCTTTAATTGATAGAATTACTGTTACAGAGGACAAAAAGATAAAGATATATTATAAGTTTAGTATTTTAAATGAAAGCAATAATAGTCAAAAAAATAATGTTGTTACTATGAGAACGGCATAATTTTTTGAATTTTAAATTTATCATAACGGACAATGATGACAATAATTGTACTATTAATATTAGCAGGAGTAACAATTAATGCATTAAGTGGAG
>ERZ836877.1099-NODE-1099-length-42773-cov-21.031532_pt1 | contig 42773 bp, 36 predicted proteins | sample MGYA00519469_ERZ836877 | MGnify/ENA primary metagenome ERZ836877 (study PRJEB31850, sample SAMEA3708809) | human gut metagenome | biome: human gut; feature: human-associated habitat; material: faeces | place: China | collected 2014 ...
CTGAACATTCGACGGATGCTCTTTTTTTATTCACATTTGTTTTTAAACAAGCTCTTATTCTGCAACTTTTCGTTTTCCTGTTGTCAGTTTTCTTTAGTTGGTTCTTGAATCATTAGATTTTTAGCCGTTAGCTTATCGTTCTTCATTTACCTGGCTACGGACCAGCCGGTGATGGTGCGGGTCGAGGTTGAGAAGTTGACGCCGATGCTGACGGTCTCGCGGCCTTCGGCAGCGAAGGGAAGAGCGTAGTGGCGCTCCTCGATCTGACGCAATGCCTCTTCCGGCGAGCGGTCGAGCTTCAATTCGATGATGTAGAGGTAGCGCGCCGTGCGCACGAAAAGGTCTATGCGCCCCTCCGACGTGCAGTATTCAGTCTCAACGTGCATTCCAAGGAGGATCATCAGCATCAGGAGCGCATTGTGCAGGTTCTTCTCGCAGTCCATCTCCATGCGGTAGGATACCGACGAGAACATGCTCTGAAGCCGACGCATGAAACTGTCAACATCGCCTCCGTCAAGTTCTTCGACAAACTCCCCGATGAAGAACTCCGTGTCCCCTCTCGGCACATTGGCATAGCGGGGAAGCAGATAACCCAGGAAACCATCCTTCACCTCGCCGTTGGGAAGACCAAGCGTATAGATGTTGTTGCGGTATGATTTTATGGTAAGATAGCCCGTTTGATAGAGCAGCGCCTCAGGATTCGGGCTGTCGAAGTCGAGCCCCTCAAGCATACTTTGGCTGCACCGGGCCTCGAAAAGCGACTTAAGGTCTGTGTCGAAGCGCTTCAGCTGATGCTCGAGAAGCGTCATCCCTCCCGACCCGATCCAGAAGTTGCCGAATTCCTTGCGGTCCATCACGTTCAGGAGGGAATAGGGATTGTAGATGTCGGGACATCTTCGGGAGAAATGATAGCCGTCGTAGCGCCTCTTCAGCTCCTCGTGGATCTCCTCCGCGCTGACACCCTCAATCCCTGCCATCATCTCCATCCCATCCCGGAAGTAATCGCAGAGCTCCTGCTCCGTTATGCCGCAGATAGCTGAGAACTCCGGCAGGAAACTGATGTCCATTATGTTGTTCAGTCCTGAGAACACCGACAGATGCGCGAACCGGCTCACACCGGTCAGGAAAACCATCCGGATATACTGCGCGCTGCTCTTGAAGTTGGAGTAGACCGCAGTCAGCTGCTCCCTCATTCTCACGAACCTTTCGCTGTCATGGAGATTGTTGACCAATGCCTTGTCATACTCATCAACAAGAATGATGACGTGTTTCCCGGTCTTCTCATAGGCGATACGGATTATGTTCTCAAATCTTACCGAAATACTGTCCGTATACGGTCTTATGTCATATAAATCCTCCCAAATCCTCAGCTTGTTCTCAATCACCTGGGCAAGTGCTTCATCTGTGGCATATGACTCCGTATTAAGGTCGAGATATAGCACGGGATACGGTTCCCAGTCCCATTCCATCGTGTCGGCATAAAGCCCCTTGAAAAGCTCGCGCCGACCCTCGAAGAAGCAGCGCATCATCGACAGGAAAAGACTCTTTCCGAAACGGCGCGGACGTCCGAGGAAGAAATACTTTCCTCCCTTGTCGAGAAGTTTCTCGACATACTCAGTCTTGTCGACATACAGGGCGCCCCGTTCCCTCAATGCCACAAACGACTGCTCGCCCACCGGATAGATTACCTTCTTTCCCATATCTTCTGAATTTTCTCCAAAGATACAACAAATTACTCACATCTACAAATCACACATCAAAGCAATGCAATGCCATATTTTTCATATTGAGAGGCGGGGAGAAAAACAACGGCGCGCCACGGAAATAACCGTGACACGCCGTCTATCAACTATACTATTAACTACTATCAGTCGTTGTTGCCACCGCCGAAGATGCGGAGCATGAAGAGGAAGAGGTTGATGAAATCAAGATAGAGGTTCATCGCTCCCATCGTGGCGAACTTGTCGGCGAGCTCAGGCTCGTAGTTGCCGGCAGCCATGCGCTTCACCTGCTGGGTATCCCAGGCTGTGAGACCAACAAACAGAAGCACACCCACGATCGATATGATCCATTCCATAGTGCTGCTCTTCAGGAATATGTTGACGATCATAGCGATAATCAGGCCTATGAGGGCCATTATGAGATAGGTGCCCATGCGGGAAAGGTCGGACTTTGTGAAATAGCCGTAGACCGACATCGCGCCGAAGGTTCCGGCAGTGATGAAGAAGGTATAGACTATTGTGCCGAGCTTATAGACAAGAAAGATCGGGGCGATCCACACACCCATCATCGCAGAGAAAAGCACGAAGAGACCGAACACGGCCGCTGTGGACATTTTCATCATGCGGGCAGGCATTATCCAGGCCATGGCGAACATGGCGATGGGAATTCCCCACATCAGGATCTTGTTGCCGAAGAAGAGATTGAGGGCGGCGGGACTCGAGGCCACACCGAGAGCGCAGAACGCCGACACGAGAAGGCCGATGAACATGCGGACATAGACCCTCTTGAGGATAGAGTTGGTCTGGGTGACGGAAACGCTCCTGCCATAATAGGGAGGAGGAGTCATGTTGTAGTTTTTGTATTCCATATATTACTGGTTTGTTTTACGTTTTTAAATATCCGGCTTCGCAGGCGCCTCACAAGCATGCCTGCGCTATAATAGACAACAAATATCGCGCCAGGTTTATCGTGGCAACACCCACTGATTTTCTCCTGATCAGCTTCAAAAGTAGCCGGGAAGTCACAAAAAAGACGTCACATGCGCTCCGGCATCTCCATGCCGAGAAGCCCTACGCCGGTCTTGAGTGTACGTGCCACCACCGCCGAGAGCAACAGACGCAGCGAACGCACCGAGGCGTCTTCCTCACGTAGGATGGAGTAGTCGTGGTAGAACTGGTTGTATTCCTTGGCCAGATCATAGCAGTAGTTTGCGATGAGGGCCGGGGAATAGGTGCGGCCGGCCTCGGCAACGACTCCGGGGAAATCGGCCACCTTCTGGATGAGAGTCGACTCCTTCTCGTTGGGCACCGCGTCGGGGGTAGCCGACATATCGATACCGCCGGCCTTACGTATCACAGACTGTATGCGCGCGTAGGTGTACTGCAGGAAAGGCCCGGTGTTGCCATTGAAGTCGATCGATTCCTTCGGATTGAAGAGCATATTCTTCTTAGGATCCACCTTAAGCAGGAAATATTTCAGCGCACCCAGACCCACCATGCGGGCAACCTCAGCGGCTTCCTCCGCAGGCATGTCGGAGAATCTATCGGCCGACATCTCGCGGGCGTCATCCACCATCTTGTCGAGGAGATCGTCGGCGTCGACCACAGTTCCCTCCCTTGATTTCATCTTCCCCTCGGGAAGCTCAACCATGCCGTAAGAGAAATGTGTAAGATCCTTGCCCCACTTGAATCCAAGCCTGTCAAGGAGGAGGGAGAGCACCTGGAAATGATAGTTCTGCTCATTGCCGACCACATATATCATCTTGTCGATCGGGTAGTCCTGATAGCGCAGCTTGGCTGTGCCTATGTCCTGCGTCATATAGACGGAGGTGCCGTCGGCACGGAGCAGCAGCTTGTGATCGAGGCCGTCGCCGGTAAGGTCCGCCCATACGGAGCCATCCTCCTTGCGATACATTATACCCTTCTCTATGCCGCCGAGCACAAGATCCTTTCCCTCGAGATATGTGTCGCTCTCATAATATATCTTGTCGAAATCCACACCAAGACGGCGGTAGGTCTCGTCGAATCCCTTGTAGACCCATCCGTTCATCGTCTTCCAAAGCTCCCTGACCTCCGGATCGCCGGCTTCCCACTTGCGGAGCATCTCACGAGCCTCGAGCATTAGAGGAGCCTCAGCCTTTGCCTGATCTTCCGTCATACCCTTCTCCATGAGTTCCTTCACCTCCTGACGGTAGTGCTTGTCGAAAGCCACATAGAAATCGCCTATCAGATGATCGCCCTTCTTGCCCGTCGACTCGGGAGTGGCGCCGTCGCCCCATTTCTGCCAAGCGAGCATCGACTTGCAGATATGGATACCACGGTCATTTACAATATTTGTCTTGACAACCTTATGGCCGTTGGCCGCGAGGATACATGCCAGCGAGTAGCCGAGAAGATTGTTGCGCACATGGCCAAGGTGAAGCGGCTTGTTGGTATTGGGAGAGGAATATTCCACCATCACCAGGTCGGAGTCAGGACCGGCCTTGCGGATGCCGAATTCCGGGTCGGCGGCTATCGAATGAATCATTGACAGCCAGAAAGCCGGATCGACCGATATGTTCAGAAACCCTTTCACCACATTGAAGCGGCTCACGGCCGGCTCGTTGGCCACAAGCCACTCACCGATCTCCGTGGCCGTAGCCTCGGGCGCCTTCCTGGAGGCTTTCAGATAGGGGAACACCACAACGGTGAGGTTTCCCTCGAATTCCTTTCTTGTCTGCTGTGGTACGATGGAGGCGGCAGGCACCTCGGCTCCGTAGAGAGCCGCCAGAGCCTTGCTGACGCCCTGTGCGATGATAGATTCTACAGTCATTTAATCCTTAATGTTATTATTCGTCTTCCTGATGTCTGCGCGGAGTGCCGATATCGAAGCGGAGGCCTCGCGCGCCCGACCCTGCAAAATTAGTAAAAAAAAGCCACATATAAAAATAAGACAGACGGCCGACCCCTCCATACGGGGGAGTCTGCCGTCTGACTATAGAGGGCTCGGGCCGGTTATTTTCCGAGGCCGTCGGCCGGTTTGAATTTCACCACCTTGCGGGCCGGGATCACAATCTTCTCTTTCGTGGAAGGGTTGACACCGGTGCGTTCCGGTTTCTCCACCATGGCGAAAGTGCCGAAACCGATGAGCTGCACTTTGTCATCATTTGCGAGAGCCTGGGCTATCGATTCCAGACACGCGTCGAGAGCTGCCTTGGCAGCCACCTTGTTCAATCCTGCCTTCGCAGCGATTTCGTTCACAAGATCAGTCTTGTTCATAACTTCTGTTTTTGATATTTTATATTTTTAACAAATTGAGGCAAATTTACGACTTTCTATATGTTTCAACAACATTTCCGCTTAAAAATCCTTAGAACATATGATTTTTTTTGCAATTCGCACGATTTTTAGCGTTATTTACATGTATTTTCTCCACATCACGGCTTCCACCACGGCTTCCGGGAGTTATGACATAAAGAGATTTTCGCTAAATTTGCACTATGTTTCGCAATAGACTATCAGGATTCGCGGCATCGATACCGCCCGTGACCAAAAACCTTATCATAATCAACTTCATCATCTGGCTGGTGGAGGCTCTCTTCCCGCGCGCTTCCGCGATGATCATAGGTCATCTCGGGCTCCACTATTTCACGGCCAGCGACTTCAACCCTGTCCAGATCGTGACCTATATGTTCGTTCACGCCCCGGGCTCCCCCTTCCACGTATTCTTCAACATGTTTACGCTGTGGATGTTCGGCTCGCTGCTTGAAAGGATCTGGGGGTCGAAGCGCTATTTCATCTTCTACTTCGTGTGCGGCATAGGGGCCGCGATAGTGCAGGAGACGGTATGGGCACTGACATATATGGGGGAGTACACGGAAGCGATAGCGGCCATGAACGGCATGACCGTGGCACATATGCGAGACATCATCGACCGCGCGCTTGCCGCCGGCGACCATGATTTCCTCGCCGCCATCGCCGACTTCAAGAACTCGATGGTGACCATCGGAGCCTCCGGCGCCGTCTTCGGAGTGATACTCGGCTTCGCCTTCGTCTTTCCCGACCGGCCGCTCTATCTCTTCTTCATCCCCGTGCCCATAAAGGCGAAATACATGATGATCGGCTACGGAGTGATAGAGTTCTTCCTGGGAGTCGGAGGAAACGACATGGTGGCGCATTTCGCCCATCTCGGCGGCATGCTCTTCGGCCTGGCCATATTGTTATACTGGAAAAAGAAAGGGATACTGAGAGGTGGCAGCTTTTATTGATCGTTTCCGGCGAGCCTGCGGCTCCTCGCAGCTCGCATGGCTCATAATAGCCAATGTGGCTGTGTTTCTGCTGGTATGGGCCGTGACGCTCTCGGGCAACCATGCCGGCATAGGAGGCAATTTCACCCTCCCCTGGCTATGCGTGCCCTCGGATGCGGCCACCGCTGTGAGAAGGCCCTGGACAGCTGTGACCTACATGCTTACCCACTACGACTTCCTTCATCTTCTCTTCAATATGCTCTGGCTCTATATGTTCGGGCTCCTGCTCTATCCGGCGGTCAACGGGAAGCGTCTGCTCCTGCTTTTCGGTGGTGGAGGCCTCGCGGGAAGCCTCCTCTATGTAGCGGTCACGGCGCTATGGCCCGGCTCGTCGAGCGCGGGACAATACCTCTGCGGGGCATCGGCGGCAGTGCTCGCCGTGATGACATGCGCGGCCCTGGTCTATCCCGACCGAAGAATCAATCTCCTGCTTATCGGTCCCGTAAAGCTGAAATGGGTTACACTATGCTGCATTGTGCTGACATTCTTCGGCATCGGAGGGGGCAGCCCCGGAGCCGGCAGCGCCCATGTGGGAGGAGTGGTCTTCGGCGCGGCCTACGCCTTGATCGCCCTGCGGCGCCACTCCGGAGCATCCACATCAGGCGCCACTCCCTCCCCATCCCACGTGGAACGCAAGGCATTCGTTCCACGCGCCCGCAAAAACGTGCGCCGCGATGGCGATGCCGTGGCCGAGGCAGCCGCATTCCGGCTTTCCGACTCCACGCGTCTTGATCAACTCCTCGACAAGATACGTCTCTCCGGCTATGCATCGCTCACAACCGGCGAACGCAACGAACTCAATGAACTCTCACAAAGACTTCGGGAGAGATAAGCAGAGTCTCCCCCGATCAATGCCAGAGGGATAATTGTCTAAATGATATTGTAAATAGAAAATGATTTCGATTCCATTAGTAAATCCGATTTTCAGGCTCGTGATGCGATGCGTCTCCATAGTGGTATGGGCACTGACCATACTCGCCGCTTATGGCGGGCGGTTCAATCCCGAGTATCTCACCATACCCTCCGTACTCTGTCTGACCCTCCCCTATCTCGTCGCGCTCTCCGTGATTCTGATACTCTTCTGGCTGATAACGCGCCGCATCTTCTTCACGGCGCTCGGCGTGCTCGCCATGGCCGCGTGCATAGGCCCCGTCACCAAAGTCATGCCACTCAACACCTCCAAAGAACCGACTCCGGGCGCCACTACCTTCAAGATCATGTCATGGAATGTGCTTCACACCGACGACATCGAACGTCCGGAATCGCCTACCAACAGGGCCGTGGAATACATGATCGAGTCGGGCGCCGACGTGATATGCCTTGCCGAACTTGACAATTTCAGTCCTTCGGAGCTCCGCAAAGCCTCCCCCGCGTTGATCGACAGCCTTATCCGCACCTATCCATTCAGAGCCGGCCTCTCCTCAACCGACATCAAGGTGCTCTCGAAATATCCCGTAAACCGCGCCGGCATCACAGATCCCGGCGATTTCGGACGCCAGCGCTTCGACTTTTTCAAAGTGCGCTTTCCCCGGCAGACACTGACAGTCGGCATGGTACATCTGTATTCATACGACCTCTCCGAGGAGGAACGGCAGGTGGTGACCGAGATAAAATCGGTGGGCACAGCGAAATCGAGTGTGAAGGAATTCAAAGGCTCCATCATGGGAAAACTGCGCAACGCCTTCCGCCGCCGGGCCGAGAACGCCGCCGAGCTCCGCAAGGCGATCGACTCCACCACCGGTCCGCTGATCGTCTGCGGCGACTTCAACGACGTGCCCAACTCGTGGGCCTACGACATGGTCGTGGGCGACGACATGCGCGACGCCTACATCGAGACGAATTTCGGACCGTCACACACCTACCGTCTCCACATGTTCTATTTCCACATCGACCAGATGTTATACCGTGGAGCCCTCAAGGCTCTCGATATGGAAGTGGGAAAGATAAAGACCTCCGACCATTATCCGCTTATCGGGGAGTTTGAATTCACAAAGAAATGACACCATAAGGCACTTTCAATCAAACAACATCATATGAAATCAAATCTTCTTAAATTCGCGGCGGCAGCCCTTCTGTGCGCCGCCTCCACCTCAGGAACCATGGCACAGACCCACGCCAACCCGTTTCTGACTCCCTACACCACGAAGTTCCAGATACCCCCCTTCGAGGATATCCGCACGTCAGACTTCATCCCGGCCATAAAGGCCGGCATCGAGGAGCAGAAACAGAACATTTCCAACATCACGCGCAACCGCGCGCTTCCGGATTTCGACAACACCATCATCCCCCTGGAGAATCTTTCGCCGATTCTCGACCGTGTCTCCGGAGTGTTCTACCACTATCAGAGCGCCCTCAACACCGATGAGTTCGCGGCAATGGCAGAGGAAGCCATACCCCTCCTCAACGAGGCAGCCAACCAGCTCAACCTCGACGAGGCCCTGTTTCAGAGAATTAAGGCCGTCTATGACAACATGGACCGTCTGAAGCTTGACAAAGTGCAGCGCCGGGTGGTGGAGAAATACTACCGCGGGTTCGTGGAACAGGGCGCGGCCCTCTCCCCCGAGAAGAAAGCTGAACTCGTGAAAGTAAACGATGAGCTCTCCAAACTATTCATACAGTTCAACAAGAACCTCCTCAACGCCACAAACTCCTTCTTCATCACGGTCTACGACAAGGCTGACCTTGCCGGTCTGCCCGAGACATCAGTAGCCCAGGCCGCAGAGGAGGCGAAGAAGAGGAAACTCGACGGCCTCTGGGTCTTCACCCTCCACAACCCCAGCCGCCTCCCCGTGCTACAGTATGCCGACAACCGCGGCCTGCGCGAGGCCATCTACAAAGGCTATACCACCCTGGCCTCATACGGTGCCAACAACAACTACCCTGTCATCGAGCAGATCGTGAAGCTACGTGCCGAGAAAGCACGCATCATGGGCTTCGACACTTTCGCACAGATGATGACCTCCCGAGTGATGGCCAAGACTCCCGAAGCGGCCACAGATCTTCTCCTCCAGGTGTTTGAGCCAGCCGTGAAGCGCAGCCATGAGGAAGTGGCCGACATGCAGGCGATAGTCGACGCCGAGAACGGAGGCTTCAAGATCCAGCCCTGGGACTATTATTACTACGCCGGCAAGGTAAAGAAACAGAAATATAACATCGACGAGAATGAGGTGCGTCCTTATTTCGCGCTCAAGAATGTGCTCCAGGGCCTTTTCAACGCCGCCGAACGCCTCTATGGCATAAAGATGGTGGAGATGCCTGACGCACCCAAATATATGGACGAGGTGACTGTCTATGAGGTGCAGGACGCAAAGACCGGCAAACATGTGGCAGTGTTCATGACCGACTATTTCCCGCGCGCGTCGAAAGTGCAGGGCGCATGGATGGAGCAGCTTCAGAGCAGCGGACTCTATGAAGATGGCGAGCGTCGCCCGATCGTCTACAACGTAGGCAACTTCACGCGCCCCACCGCCGACACTCCGGCACTCCTTACCATCGATGAGGTCGAGACCACATTCCATGAATTCGGTCATGCTCTCCAGGCTATACTCTCGCAGGCACCCTACCGCTCCGTGGCCGGCACAAACGTAGACCGCGACTATGTGGAGCTGAGTTCCCAGATGAACGAGCACTTCGCTTTCACTCCCGAATTGCTCAAGACCTACGCCAAGCACTACAAGACAGGCGAAGTGATACCCGACGAACTGATAGAGAAGCTCAACGAGTCATCAAAATTCAACCAGGGATTTGTCACCACAGAACTCGCCGGGGCAGCCCTACTCGACATGGCATGGGCCCGCGAGAATGGCGACAGCATCAAGGTTGACGAATTCGAAGCCAAGGTAGCTAAAGAACTCGGCATGCCCGAGGAGATCACCTTCCGCTACCGCTCCCCCTATTTCAAACATATCTTCGGCGACGACGGCTACGCCGCGGGCTACTACACATATCTCTGGGCGCAGGTGCTCGAGGCCGATGCCTGGGAGCTTTTCCAGAAAAACGGCGTGTTCAACCCCAAGACAGCAGCATCCTATAAGAAGAACATCCTCGAGAGCGGTGACACCGAAGACCCCATGGTGCTCTTCCAGCGCTTCCGCGGCCACAAGCCCGACTCCCATGCACTTCTCCGCCTGCGCGGTTTCGAATGAACCCATGCAATTCGATTGTAAATAAGAATGAATGAAATCTTTATGCGACGCGCCCTTCAGCTCGCCAGAGGCGGGGAAGGGCGCGTCGCTCCAAATCCGATGGTCGGGGCCGTGGTTGTGGCCCGCGACCGCATCATCGGCGAAGGATTCCACCGAACCTACGGAGGGCCGCACGCCGAAGTCAACGCCATCGCCTCTGTAAAAGAGGCCGACCTCCCGCTGCTCAGAGAGGCCACGGTCTATGTCACTCTCGAGCCATGCTCCCACTATGGCAAGACGCCTCCCTGCGCCCTGCTTCTCGTGGAGAAAGGGATAAAGAGAGTAGTCATAGGTGCCCCCGACCCCAATCCACTCGTGGCCGGACGCGGAGTAAGCATGCTGCGCGAAGCCGGAATAGAGGTGACTGAAGGGGTGCTTCTCGACGAATGCATGGCCATCAACCGCCGTTTCATGACTTTCCATTCACTCCATCGTCCGTGGATACTCCTTAAATGGGCACAGAGCGCTGACGGATTCATGGCCGCCATTGACGAAGCAGGTAATCCCGGCCCCGTGACCTTCTCCAATCCCCTCTCCTCAGTGTGGATGCACCGCGAACGCGCAGGCGTCCAGGCCATAATGGTCGGTTCGCACACAATACTCACAGACCATCCGCGCCTCGACGTCAGACTTTGGGCAGGAAACAATCCCGAGAAAATAGGCTGCCCGCACGGTCTCGACCTCCGCCGGCTTATGGACGATCTGACGCGGCGGGGCATAACCTCACTCATGGTGGAGGGTGGGCCCACATTGCTCGCAAGCTTCATCCGCGAAGGGCTATATGACGAAATCAGGATCGAGACAGCACCCGCGGCACTCGGCAAAGGACTGCGCGCCCCCTTGCTTCCACCGGATCTTGAGAGCGTCGGAAACAGCTCATGCAGAGGCAACGGCATAGCCGTATTCAGACGTTAAAAAGCACTAAAAAACGCTTATTTGTCAAAATCAGCCGTTTTTCTGCCGGATATTTCCGCAAGAAATACTAATTTTGCAGATTGTAACAAGTGCGCACGGCCGGAAGGCACACACCACATCCTGAGTCCGGGCGCTCCTAACCAATGTCATCAATAGTGAAAAAGTCACTTTTCCGTTTGCCAGGTCTCATGCTTCCCGCACTCCTGACGGTGCTGGGGGCGGCGACTTCGTGCAACTCAAAAAATGAATCAACCAACGACGAGCCTGCCGTGACCATATCTACGGTGGCAGTGAAAAGTTTCAATCTCAAGGCCGACACGAAAATCCTTGCCGACCTCGACTCCGTGTTCTTCTCGATCGATCTCGACAAGGGGATCATATTCAATGCCGACTCTCTCCCGAAGGGAACAGACATCTCACGCCTGATCCCCGTCATCACTTTCCAGTCGTCGATGACGGAAGCCAAGATCGTAATGGAGGGAACGACCGAGAAAGCCGACACCGTCAACTACCTCACTAACTCAACCGACTCGATCGACTTCACGAAAAAAGTGACCCTCAACGTCACCGCGCTTGACGGCACCAACAAGTATACCTACCGCATAAAGGTCAATGTCCACACCCAGGATCCAGACTCCCTGATGTGGGACCGTATGGCGCAGGCGAAACTGCCGTCGCGCAATCCGGATCCGCTGCAGCAGAAGAGCGTGATGATGGACGACAAAATCTATTCCCTCATCCGCGAGAATGACGGCACCATGACGCTGGCCACCGCCGACGACATCTACACCGGAGAATGGACAAAAACAGCCGTCGACCTCCCCTTTGAGGCCGACGTGCGCTCGCTCAACGCCACCACGGATGCTCTCTGGATTCTCTCTGCCGACGGCGCGCTCCACACCTCGGCCGACGGTCTTGACTGGACTGACACCGGGGAAAGATGGCTCAGCATCGTAGGCCCGTATCTCGACAGCATGCTTGGCATCAAAGCCACAGACAACGATCTGGTGCATTGCCACTATCCGGCGTCGCCGCTGATCGAAGACACCCCTGTCGATCCCACCTTCCCGCTCGAAGGGCGCAGCGCCTTCATGACCATGTCGTCGAAATGGTCGCCCAATCCCACGGGGATCCTCGCCGGAGGAGTCAATGCCGCGGGAGAAGCGGTCTCGGCGGTATGGGCATTCGACGGTTCGAGATGGGCCGTGATCAGCGAGAACCAATTGCCCGCGCTCAACGGCGCCATGCTTGTGAAATACACCATACGCCGTCAGCTCAGCTCCGTTGTTCCACAGAAAGATTATGAGGTATGGATTGCTTTCACGGGCAAGACAGGGAACGGCGAATTCAACCGCACGCTCTACATATCCTACGACAACGGTGTGACATGGACAAAAGGAGCTACGCTCCTGCAGCTGCCGGAATATTTCCCCTCCCTCTACGGAGCCGATGCCCTGGTGGTCGACGCGCCTCTCTCAGGTGATCTCTCCGACGCCTGGGCCACCCGCGCTTCCGCCAATCCCGGACGCTGGCTCACCCGCGCCTACACACTCGACGGATATGAGATCACCTGGGACTGCCCATTCATCTATGTGATGGGAGGCGAGATGGCTTCCGGACGTCTCTCCGACTCCATCTGGAGAGGGGTGATCGCACGCCTGAGATTCATTCCGATAATCTGACAGTCACCGGCCGCAAGGCATCGCGCCCTGCGGCGAAACGACCGATATCTTGACACGAAGACACCTCACAGCCATCATCCTTTCACTCGCGGCCACGCTCCCTACGCTGACAGCCGCGCAGGAAGACTACCGGTTTGAAGCCGGAGGAGGAATCGGCATGACCGGATATCTCGGCGACGCCAACACCGCCGCGATGTGGAGCATGCCCGGGCTTGACGGTGAGTTGCTCTTCAGATATATAGCCAGCCCAAGATGGGCTTTCAAGACAAACCTCTATGCCGGATCGCTCCGCGGCGACTCCTCCAAGATGGAGAATGTCTTCCCCGATGACGCCGCCAGGCGCTTCTCGACCACTTTCTACGAGATCGGAGAGACCGTGGAGCTGAACTTCCTCGACTACGGCATGGGTGAGACCTACAGACGCCTCAAACGCTTCACACCATACATAGCGGCAGGACTGGGAGCGACATTCTGGAGAGTGGATGGCAGAAGCGGAGCCGCACTGACGATACCGCTCGGACTGGGAGTGAAATACAAGCCTTCTCCGCGCGTGAACCTCGGCCTGGAGTTCCTGATGAAGAAAACTCTGACCGACCGTCTCGACGGCGACCGCCTCGACGACCCACTGGGTATAGAGAGCGCCTTCATGAAGAACACCGACTGGTATTCGACACTGACCTTCACTGTCAGTTACGAATTCAGCAGACGGTGTGCCACCTGCAACTATAAAGACTGAAACTTTATTATGGACGAACTGCAAAAGAAAATAGATTCTCTCGACAGAAACCGCATTCCGGTACATGTGGCCATGATCATGGACGGCAACGGACGATGGGCACAGAAAAAGGGATTCGCCAGAAGCGAAGGACACGCGGAAGGGATCTCCACGGTGCACCGTGTCACGAAGCTGTCGTCAGACCTCGGAGTGAAATATCTCACGCTTTACGCCTTCTCCACAGAGAACTGGAACCGTCCGCCAGAGGAGGTAGCCACCCTCATGTATCTCATAGGCTGGGCCATTGAGCGGGAGCTCCCCGAGTTGCTGCGCAACAACGTCAGGATTCATCTGCTCGGAGATATCGACAGGATTCCCCAGGAAGCCAGAGAGCGTCTCTTCTACGCCCGCGAGGCCACGGCCCACTGCACCGGCCTGCAGCTCAACATGTGCCTAAGCTATTCCTCCCGCTGGGAGATCACCGAGGCAGCCCGCGTATTGGCCCGCAAGGCCGCCGCGGGAGAGATCGATCCGGAAAGCATCTCGGAGGAGGTGTTCGCCTCCTCGCTGACCACTGCGGGAATCCCGGACCCCGACCTGCTGATACGCACCGGAGGCGAGGAGCGCATATCCAACTATCTGCTCTGGCAGATAGCCTACAGTGAGCTATACTTCACTCCCGTGCTATGGCCGGACTTCTCCGACGCGGAATATGTCGACGCCATAATAGATTACCAGAACCGCGAACGCCGCTACGGCAAAACCAGCGAGCAAGTGCGCAATAACGAATAATCCCTCATCCGAATGAAAAATCTGCTGAAGATTTCATTGATCTCCATAACGCTGGCAGGAGCCCAATCGGTATCCGCCCAGGACGTGACGCCCGCTCTTCCGGGCGACACCATCTTCAACCCCGACATCATCTATTCCCCCATACCGCGCTCATATGAGATAGCCGGAATCAACGTGGAGGGTATTAACCATGTCGACGATTATGTGATCGTGGCCAACTCAGGCCTCTCGATCGGCGAGCGCGTCAACATCCCCGGCGACGCCATCACCGCCGCCACAAAGCGCCTCTGGAGACAAGGTCTTTACTCGAGAGTAAACATCACCGCCGACAAGATGCTGGGCGACAAGGTATGGCTCACCATCCATCTGCGCCAGCAGCCAAGAATGTCGGAAATGAGATTCTCAGGTGCCAAAGGAGGAGAGAAGAAAGACCTCACCGAACGCCTCGCCATGGTGCCCGGCCAGCAGATCACTCCCAACATCGTGGCCCGCGCACAGAAGATCATCCAGGACTATTACAGCGCCAAGGGATTCAAGAACGCCGTCGTAGACATCAAACAGGTGCCCGACCTCTCGAAAGAGAACCAGGTCATCCTCGATGTCAACGTCAACCGCCACAACAAGGTGAAGGTACACAAGATCTATATCGCCGGCAATGAGATCCTCTCCGACCGCAAGGTGAAGGGGGCAATGAAGAAGACCAACGAGAACGGCAATATCCTCAACCTCTTCAAGCAGAAAAAATTTGTCGACTCCGACTATAAGGATGACAAAAACCGCATCATCGAGAAATATAACGAGCTGGGCTACCGCGATGCCCGCATCGTGAAAGACAGCGTCGTCAAATATGCCGACGACCGTGTCGACGTCTATATCGATGTGGAGGAGGGTAAGAAATATTATATCAGCGACATCGACTGGGTGGGCAATACCATCTACCCCACCGAGACCCTCAGCCGCGTGCTCGGCATCTATCCCGGCGACGTCTACAACCAGAAGCTTCTCGAGAAGCGTACGCACACTGATGATGACGCCGTCTCCAACATCTATCTCGACAACGGCTACCTCTTCTTCACCCTCATCCCTATCGAGCAGAACATCAAGGGGGACAGCATCGCCCTCCAGATGAGAATCATCGAAGGCCCGCAGGCCAAGATCAACAAGGTGGTGATCAACGGCAACGACCAGCTCTTCGAGAAAGTGATCCGCCGAGAGCTCCGTATCCGGCCGGGCGAACTCTTCTCGCGTCAGGACATCATCCGCTCCGTGCGTGAGATAGCCGCATCAGGCCACTTCAACCCAGAGACCATCGACCCCGACGTGCAGCCCAACGAAAACGACGGCACCGTCGACATTGTGCTCGACCTCGAGAGCAAGGCCAACGACAAGGTGCAGCTCTCATTCGGCTGGGGACAGAGCGGCGTGACAGGACAGGTGGCACTCTCCTTCTCCAACTTCTCGATCAAGAACCTCTTCAACCCCGGCTCATACCGCGGCATCATACCGCGCGGCGACGGCCAGACCTTCTCCATCGCGGCGCAGACCAACGCCAAATACTACCAGAGCTACAGCATCTCGTTCTTCGACCCCTGGTTCGGAGGGAAGCGCCCCAACTCGCTTTCCGTAAGCTTCGACTACAGCCGCTCCACCGGCATCAACTCGAGCTTCTACACCAACAACTACTACAACGCCATGATGAACCAGATGTGGAATGTCGGTGGTACCATGAACTACAACTACAACTACTATCAGAACGCCTACGACCCCAACAAGGTGCTCCAGATGGCAGGTGTAAGCCTCGGCTTCGGCACGCGCCTAAGCTGGCCCGACGACTACTTCAGGTTCCAGGCCATGCTCTCCTACCGCTGGTATTATCTTAAGAACTGGGAGTATCTCTACTATATGAACAACGGCGTGTCGAACGCCCTCACCCTCGGGCTGTCGCTCTCCCGCGAGAGCATCGACCAACCAATCTATCCGCGCCGCGGATCCTCCTTCACCGTCGACCTGACAATGACGCCTCCCGCCTCGCTCTTCTCCGGGCGCAAGAACTGGGCCGAGCTGTCAAGGCTCGCGTCACGCTCAACTCCAGGCATCAGCACCGAGACACGGGAGGCAGCCCAGAAGGAGATCTACAAATGGATAGAATACTGGAAACTAAAATTCAAGAGCAAGACCTACACCCCGCTCACCGACCCTGACGGCAACTGGACCCTCGTGATGATGACGCGCGCCGACTTCGGCCTCATCGGATCATGGAACAAGCATCTCAAGACCCCCTTCGAGACATTCTACTTCGGAGGCGACGGTATGTCGGGAAGCTATACCTACGCCACGGAGACCATCGCGATGCGCGGCTATGAGAACGGCCAGTTCACCCCATTCGGCTACGAAGGCTACGCCTACGGACGCTTCGGCATGGAACTCCACTTCCCCTTCATGCTCCAGCCTTCCACCACAATCTATGCGCTGGCGTTCGCTGAAGCCGGCAACTGCTGGACTTCCGTAGACCAGTTCTCTCCCTTCAACCTCAAGAGGAGCGCCGGCGTCGGCGTGCGTCTCTATCTCTCGATGCTTGGCTTCCTCGGCATAGACTGGGGCTACGGCTTCGACAAGGTGTGGGGACGCCGGGGAGGCAGCCAGCTTCACTTCGTGCTCGGACAGGAATTCTGACACAATACCGGGGCTGCCCTTAGTGGCAGCCCCGCATTTAACACTTTTTCAGACGGTTTGAACCCTCACGGACATCAGGCCGTTTAAACTAAAAGCCGCCCCGGCGGTCAATACGTTTAAACAATAGAAAACAAAACTGACATGAAAAAGATTATAATCGCAGTAATCCTCGCCGTAGCGGGATTCGGCATGGCCTCGGCCCAGAAGTTCGCGATGGTCGACATGGAATATATCCTCAGAAACGTGCCGGCCTACGAGATGGCCAACGAGCAGATCAACCAGTTCTCGCAGCGCTGGGAGAAAGAGGTCAACCAGCTCTCGCAGGAGGCCGAGACAATGTATCAGAATTATCAGAGCGACATGGTGTTCCTCACCGACGACCAGAAGAAGAAACGGGAGGAGGCCATAGTGGCCAAGGAGAAGGAGGTCACCGATCTCCGCTATAAATATTTCGGCCCCGAGGGAGAACTCTTCAAGAAGCGTCAGTCGCTCATGCAGCCCATCCAGGACGATGTCTACAACGCTGTGAAGGCCGTGGCCGAGGAGCAGGGATATCAGGCGATTTTCGACCGCGCGTCTTCGCAGGCCATCGTTTTCGCCACTCCAAGAATCGATGTGAGCAATCAAGTGCTTGCAAAGTTGGGTTATTCCAAATAATTTCAGTATCTTTGCAAAAATATTGGAAAAACCTTTGGACTACCGATGGCATCCGACTCGCTTCCGGAGTCAGAACGCAACCGCAATCCGTGAAACCGAAAACATAAAACTCGAAAATCAAATAACAACAGCAATCAGTAATGTTCAAGAAAATTTTGTTAGTGGCAGCCCTGCTCATACCGATGCTGGCTTCCGCACAGACGCTTAAGATCGGTCTTGTCGACCAGTCGGAGATCCTCTCAAAGATGCCCGAGACGGAGGCTGCACAGAAGCAGATCGCCGAGGTATCAAAGAAGTATGAGGACGAATACGCCAAGCTCACCGAGGAGATGAACCGCCGCCTTGAGGAATTCAAGCAGATGAAGCCCGATGAGCTTCCCGCCATCAAGGAGCGCAAGGCCCGCGAGCTTGAGGACTATCAGACAAAGATGGCCCAGTTCGAGCAGAACGCCATGCAGGATCTCAACAAAATGAACCAGGAGCTTATGGCCCCTATCGTGCAGAAAATCCGCAGCGCCATCGAATCTGTAGGCAAGGAGGGAAGCTACTCCCTGATCCAGGACAAGAACCCCCAGCTCACTATCTATTTCGCATCGCCGGTGGTTGACATCACTCCCGAGGTTAAAGCCAAACTCGGGCTCAAATAAGATATTCCGACACCACAAAAAAGCGGAGCCTGCAGGTTCCGCTTTTTTGTGCGTGCAACTCCATTCTTTTCCCTGCATAAAACCTTTCATACCCACTATCCCATATGCGCATAGGTATCTTTGATTCCGGCTACGGCGGTCTAACCATCCTCAGGGAGATAAGACGACGCCTTCCGGATTACGACTATCTGTATCTTGGCGACAACGCACGCGCCCCTTACGGCACACGCTCATTCGACATAGTCTACAGATTCACGCTGCAGGCCGTGCGCCATCTTTTCGACCGCGGCTGCCGGCTTATCATCCTTGCCTGCAACACAGCCTCGGCGAAAGCTCTGCGCAGCATCCAGCAGAATGATCTACCGGTCATCGACCCTTCGCGGAGGGTGCTCGGCGTCATAAGGCCCACAGTGGAGATACTTCCGGACTTATCGAGATCAGGCCATATCGGGCTCCTTGCCACTCCGGGCACAGTAGCGAGCCATTCCTACCGGATGGAAGTGGAGAAGATCAATCCGCGAATGACCATCACCGAGCATGCATGCCCGATGTGGGTGCCACTGGTGGAGAACAATGAGGCGGCATCGCCGGGTGCGGATTATTTCGTGAGAAAATATATCGACGAACTCCTCACGCTCGATCCCGCAATCGACACAATAGTGCTCGGATGCACCCATTATCCTCTCCTGCTTCCCAAAATCAGGGAATATGTGCCTGATAGCATAAGCATCATCAGCCAGGGAGAGCTCTTGGCGGAAAGCCTCGCCGATTATCTGCGCAGGCACCCGGAAATAGAATCCGTATGCGAAAAAAACGGAGCTATCGAGTATCTCACCACGGAGAGTGCCGAGAAATTCGATGGTCTCGCATCGATATTCATGAACGCACCTGTGACGGCAAAAAAAATAACACTTACTTGATTGAAATGACACTTGAAGAGATAAAAAAACTTCCGGCAGAGGAAGCGATCAAGGCGCTCGACGCCCGTCTGACCGCCAACCCTTCCGATGATGCCGCTCTCACACTGAGAGGGATGCGGCACTGGGCTCTCTCCCACCGGTCGCTTGCCATAAAGGATTATCTCGCAGCCGTGCGTAACAACCCCGACAGTCCGGCCGCCATGTTGCTGCAGAATGCAAATGATATCCTCGGGTTCTACAATAAAGATTTGCTAAACCCTTGAACAATTAGTAATTAGCAGTTTGCAATTAGTAATTGTGATTGGCACAATGAGATATAATTTGCCGTTGGCAAACGCGGATCGGGACTCCCGTGGCCTCAATTACTAATCGCAAATTTCTAATTCCCAATTAATCAATGTGTTTCCCACGGGAATGCCATATGTGGGGCCGGAGAAACCGAGAAAGGGGAATATGACGGAGTGGCTGCGACATGTCCTGAGGGAGTGAACAGCGGATTAGAGGGGCGCTCCGGAGAGTAAAGCATCAAGGGCCGTTCCTCGCTCCAACCTTTTGTCTGATTGCGGATATAAAGGCGTGCCAGACCATACACTCCATATGTGAGATGACGCAGTTCGCCTATGAGCTGTGTCATGTCGGCAACCTGATTTATCATAAACTCCACCACAGTTCGCCCCTTCATCGTGAGCCTGGCGAATATTCTGTCGCCGTATTCAATTTTTTTCCTATAATCCATAGCATTTCCATAATTTTGTCGTTTGGTTCAAAGACGGGATATTTTCCTTACGATCCTTGAATCTGATGCAAAATTAGAAGCCGCGACTGCCAACAGATTGCAGCGCGGGTTAAATAAATGTTAAAAGATAAGAAATCGGTGGTTATAAGCCGGATTTGGATTAACTTTGCATACGTGAAGCCGAACGGAAGCCTTTTTAAGGTGTTTCCATCGGCAAAGAGTTGCAGGAATGGTGGAATGGTAGACACGAAGGACTTAAAATCCTTTGGCCTTTACCGGCTGTGTGGGTTCGAGTCCCACTTCCTGTACCGGAAAAGGCTGATTTCTCAATGAGTGATCAGCCTTATTTGCAATTCATGCAGGCTGAAGACACTATTTTTTCCGCTGACAATCACACAAGCCCGCATACAGGCAATGACCATAGAGAGACTTTTTTTGAAACTTAATAAACTTCCTACATGTTGAAAAAATCCTTTTTCCTATTCGGTACGACAGCGATGCTCGTATCGTGTGCCGGAGGAGGCGCCGAACAACTGGCGTCGCCCGACGGAAATGTGCAGCTCAGCTTCGAGCTATCGAAAGACGGCACACCTACCTATTCCGTGAAATTCGATAACGAGGAGATCATCAAGCCTTCCACCCTCGGTTTCATTCTGAAGGACGCCGCCCCCATGACATCCGGCTTCAAGGTGGAGAAAATCACCCGTGAGTCGGGCGACGAGACCTGGGCTCCCGTATGGGGAGAGAACGACTCCATACGCGACCACTACAACGGCATGACCGTGCAGCTGACACAGCAGGCCGGCGACACGCTCCGCAAACTCGACATACAATTCCGCGTCTATGACGACGGCGCGGCTTTCCGCTATATTTTCCCCGACCAGGAGACCAAGACATTCGTGATAGCCGACGAGCTTTCGCAGATGGCCATGGGTGGCGACTACACAGCCTGGTGGATACCCGGCGACTACGACACCCAGGAATATGAATACACGAAATCGAAACTCAGTGAGATAAGCAGCTACGCGGAGAAAGGGAAGATAGAGAATGTGTCGCAGACAGGTTTCTCACCCACCGGCGTGCAGACCTCGCTTATGCTCAAGACACCTTCCGGCAAATACGTCAACCTCCACGAGGCCGCTCTCGTAGACTATCCGGCCATGCATCTCAACCTCGATGAGAGCAACCTGACCTTCACATCGTGGCTCACACCCTCTCCCGACGGCACCAAGGCTACGATCGACGTTCCGTTCAAGACCCCCTGGCGCGTGGTTATGCTCGGAGAGAAGGCCACGGACATCCTCGCCACGAATATAATCTACAACCTCAACGAGCCCAACGCCCTTGAAGATACCTCATGGATACATCCCACCAAATACATGGGCGTATGGTGGGAGATGATCACCGGCAAGAGCCAGTGGTCGTATACCGACGCCGAGAACTTCGATCTCGCCACTTTCGACTATTCAAAAGCCAAGCCTCACGGCAAGCATGGCGCCAATACCGCCAACGTGAAGCGCTACATAGACTTCGCAGCCGACAACGGATTTGACGAACTGCTCATCGAAGGATGGAACGTAGGCTGGGAAGACTGGTTCGGAAAGGAGAAGGACTATGTGTTCGACTTCGTGACCCCCTATCCCGACTTCGACATCAAGGAGCTCAACGACTATGCCCACAAGAAGGGTATCAAGCTCATGATGCACCATGAGACTTCGGGATCGATCCCCAACTACGAGAAGCATATGGACAAGGCCTACGACCTCATGAACCAGTATGGCTACGACGCGGTGAAGAGCGGCTATGTGGGCAGCATCCTTCCCAAGGGTGAGAACCACTATAGCCAGAGCTCCGTGCGCCACTACCTCAACGCCATCAAGAAAGCAGCCGACAAGAAGATCATGGTCAATGCCCATGAGGCTGTGCGTCCCACCGGTCTGGCCCGCACATATCCCAACCTCGTAGGCAACGAGAGCGCCATGGGTACGGAATACCGCAACATGTCGGCAGCTCATGAGACCATCCTGCCGTTCACGCGTCTGAAAGGTGGCCCGATGGACTTCACCCCCGGCATCTTCCGCATGGATATCGGCAGCTTCGTGCCCGGCAGCAACGAGCATAAGAAAGCCACCGTGGCAAACCAGCTCGGCCTTTACATGACCATGTACTCCCCCCTCCAGATGGCGGCCGACCTCCCCGAGCACTATGCGGAGAAGATGGATGCGTTCCAGTTTATCAAAGACGTGCCTGTTGACTGGAGCGAGACCCGCTACATCGACGCCGAGCCCGGAGAATTCATCATCGTGGCCAGGAAAGACAAGAAATCACCAAACTGGTTTGCCGGCGGCATCACCAACGAGCAGGCCCGCGACACCGAGCTCAAACTCGATTTCCTCCAGCCGGGCAAGAAATATATGGCCACCATCTACGCCGACGCTCCCGACGCCGACTATCTGAAGAATCCCGAGGCTTACGTGATCACCAAAAAAGAGGTGACCTCAGCCGACACACTCCCCATCCACATGGCCCAGGGAGGCGGCTTCGCCATATCCTTCTTCGAGGAATAAGCACGCGGATAAACATCCAGAGCACACAAAAGCATATACATACCCGCAGGAAGGGGGAGTCCGGCAATCCGGACTCCCCCTTCCCTTTATTCACTATAAGTCACGCTGTCCGCTATAAGTCAAGCCTGCATCTTACGTCGGGGTATGTAAGCCAGAAGGCAGAACACCGCCGCACAAAGCGAGATGCCACCTCCTATGGAGCAGATGTTTGACAACAGGCCTGCATCACACACCCATCCGCCGACCATAGCCCCGGCCCCTATCCCCAGATTGAATATGCCGGAATAGAAACTCATAGGCACAGCAGAATCGCCGGGGAAAAGCCCCACGATCTCATTCTGGAAGGCTATGTTGAATATGGTCATGGCCATGCCCCAGAATATGCACACCGCAGCCAGAAACCATACCGACATCATGGAACATGGATAGACAAGGAGCATCATCACAGGCAGCCCGAAACAGGAAGCGAGGATAAACAGCCTCGGGCGGGCCGTATACCATCTCGACATAAGGAAGCTCCCCGTCAGTCCGGCCACTCCGAAAAGCGACAGCGTCAACGTGATCGGCTTCTCCCCCATGCCGACAATCTGCGCCATGAAGGGCTCGATATAGCTGTAGCCCGTGTAATGCCCGGTGACGATCACTACCGTGACTATGTATATGCACACCAGAGGGCGGCACTGCCACAGTGAGCGGATCATCTGCTTCCGGCTCTCCCCCTTACTCAGGTCGGGAGCTATCGACGGGAAACGGAAACGCAGCCCCAGAAGGATCAGGGCAGCGAGCACCGCTATGGCCGCGAATGCCATGCGCCAGCCAGCCACAAGGCCGAGCACACGCCCCAGGGGCAACCCCATTATCAATGCGACACCGCCGCCGGCCACCAGAGCGCTCAGTGCGGCGGCTCTCTTCTCGCGTGGCATCACAGCCACGGCCATTGCCGGAGCTATCGACCAGAAGAGGCTGTGGGCCAGAGCCACACCTATACGGGAGAACATGAGGGTATAGTAGCCCGTGGAGAGCACGGTCAGTATATGGCTCAGGAAGAAGACACTGACCACCCCGGTCATGAGAGTGCGGAAGTTCATCCTCGCGAAAAGGAGCATCAGCGGAAGCGACATGGTGGCCACAACCCAGGCGTAGACCGTGATAAGCAGCCCGGCCCGGGCCTCGCTGATGCCGAAATCGGAGGCTATGTCGGAGAGGAGTCCGATAGGTATCAGCTCCGACGTGTTGAAAGTGAATCCTGCCACCACCAGTATCAGCAGAGGCAGGATTCCATAGCCATGATCTTTCGGATCATTCATATCCCTGAAAAATGTCTGTGATCTTTTTCTTAAAAAGCTATCGAAAGACCCACTGAGCCTACAAGAGCGTGCAGGCGGTAGTCGGCCGTGAATTTATCGGGCTGTCCCGTAAGGACATTGGTCGAGGTATAGGAAGCGTTGTCCACTCCCATGCCGGCGATATACATGAACGCCGCGTTTATACCCAGATTGGGGAGGGGGCGGAAAGTGAAGCCGACGGTCGGCTCTATCTTAGTCATGCCGGGAGTCTCAGGATTATAATAATCGATGTCGCATGGTGAGAAATCTATCATCATTCCCGCCCTCAGGTCGAAACGCTCCGTAGCCTTCCATTCCACGCCTCCGCGTATAAGCCATGAATTCCTGTAGTTTTTCTCAAGATGCTGGTTGAACTGGGGAGCACCGTCAAACTTGATGTCAAGTTCCTTGTAGGCGCTCCAGAAAGTAAGCTGCGTCTCCACGTCAGCCACGAGCCTGTCGTTGTGCCAGGATGCGCCGAAACCGAGGGTGGCGGGCACAGGCATCTCCGCAGAGAACTCTGTCTTCGAGATGCCGTCGAGTTTTGAGGAGAGGAGCCCGAGGATAGTAGGATCGGACGTGCCGTAGTTCACCTCCGTGGTGCCCGCTTTCACCTTAAGCATGCTCTTGGTGCGGAAATTGACTCCGGCGGTGACATGCCGTGAAATGTCGTACATCGCTCCCAGATTTACGCCATAGGCGATACCCGTGCTCCCCTTGAGCAGGGCCGAGGCCGGTGTTATGTCGCCGAACATCGGTTTGCCCCCCATGGCTGTCAGCAGGCCGTCGAGCTGCGAGCCGGTGATAAGGCCCTTGTGAAGGTCGACAGTGCCCCAGGTCATCGTAAGACCCGCTCCCACGGACAGTCCGGGAAGTATGCGCCAGGCCACGGTAGGCTGCACGGTGAAGGCCGCGAGGTCGACAGACTGGTTGAGGGTCGAACCGGGCCAGTTGTCTGTCCAGTTTATCTTGCTTCCCGCAGGAGTGTAGATACTGATGCCGGCTTTCAGATTGTCGTAGATACTGAATGAGCCGAACACACTGAAAGGAGTGGAGATGTCGTTGTCCGTATGGTATTTTCTATCGGCCGTAATCGCCGTGCATTTGGGAGAGATAGCCGACACCGACGCTGAAAGGTCGATTGTCTTCTCCTGGAAAGCCATTCCCGCGGGGTTGAAAAACTGGCTCTCGGCGCCAAGCTTGAGGGCGAAGCCCGTATGACCCATGCCGAGCTGGCGCGTACTGATTGTGTTCACCTGATAACCCTCCGCCATCACGGCTGTGGATGTAAGAAGCGCGAATCCTGAGATAATGAGGCCGCGTCCCGTTGTTTTTAGTCTCATAAATGTCTGCGTTTGTTGGGGATGCGACGGATGCGCTCCCCGGGATTAGGCCGCAAAGTTACCACTTTTTCATCATATATCCAAATTCTTCCTTTTCACTGGTCTATTTCTCCGATTTTGTGTACATAATTGCCAACGAATATATAATTTTGCATTATGAACGCAGCTATACAGGCACTGACAGAACAACGGAGACTGCTCCGTATGGAATATGAGGAGGAGAAGGCGGCTTTCGCCAGGATCACCGAGAGAATCGGGCTCACACGGCTGGCGGAGAGAGGCGACGCATGGATCTCCGTAAGGACGGGACGCACATTCTATAATTCCCTGAACCAGCGCGTGGTGGAGATATTCCGCTCCTCTGCCGCAGAAGACACCGACGACCACAACTTCGAGTCGGGACGCCCGGTGGCATTCTTCACCGTAGACCGCCGCGACGGCGACCGCCCGCGCTTTCCTTTCACCGGCACCATAAGTTATGTCGACGGCGACCGGATGGTCGTGGCGGTGGCTGACAGCGCCGACATATCCATTCTCTCCGGCGCCGACACCGCCGGCGTCATGCTCTCGTTCGACGAGACGACTTACCGCACGATGTTCGAGGCTCTCGACCGGGTGGCTTCGGCCAAAGGAAGACTCGGAGAACTGCGCGACCTTTTCTATTCCTCCACACGCAAGGCCGGCGAACTGGCGTTCGCCCCGCTGCGCTTCCCCTACCTCAACCGCTCGCAGGAGGAGGGTGTCAACAAAGTGCTGTACGCCAAAGATGTGGCGATCGTGCACGGTCCTCCAGGCACAGGCAAGACAACCACCCTCGTCGAAGCCATAGCCGAGACACTACGTCGCGAGAGCCAGGTGCTCGTCTGCGCCCAGAGCAACATGGCCGTCGACTGGATATCGGAGAAACTCGTAGACCGTGGCGTGCATGTGCTCCGCATCGGCAATCCCTCGAGAGTCAACGACAAGATGCTCTCATTCACCTACGAACGCCGATTCGAGGCCCATCCTGACTACTCCGACCTATGGGCTGTGAGAAAGGCCATACGCCAGCTGCAGGGAGGGGGACACCGGGGAGCGCCGCAGTGGCACCAGAAGATGGAGCGTCTCAAGAGCCGCGCCACCGAGTTGGAGATACGCATAAACAACGATCTCTTCAACAACGCCCACGTGATAGCCTGCACGCTCGTGGGGAGCGCCTCGCGCCTGCTTGAAGGGATGCGTTTCTCCACCCTCTTCATCGACGAGGCCGCCCAGGCGCTTGAGGCGGCATGCTGGATACCTATGCGCCGCGCCGGAAGAGTCATCCTCGCCGGCGACCATTGCCAGCTTCCCCCTACAGTGAAATGCTTCCAGGCTTTGAAAGGGGGACTCGGAGTGTCGCTCATGGAGCGCCTCGTGGCCAACCATCCGGAAGCCGTGACCCTCCTCACCATGCAATACCGCATGAACGAGGAGATCATGCGCTTCTCGAGCCAATGGTTCTACAAAGGGATGATGACGGCCGCGCCGGAGGTGCGCCACAGAGGGATACTCGATTTCGACACACCCGTGGAATGGATCGACACATCGCTCGCGGCCGACACATCCTCTCTCGATATTACGCCAGACGCCGCCGGAGTGACCGGCGAAGATGCCGCGCCGTCGTTCCGCGAGGAGATATCCGGCCAGTCGTTCGGACGCATAAACCGCGACGAGGCCCTGCTCACGCTCCTCGGGCTGCAGAACTATATTGAGAAAATCGGCAGGGAGCGCTTTCTGGAGGAACGCGTGGATGTAGGGCTGATATCCCCCTACCGGGCCCAGACACAATACCTGCGCCGGCTGCTCCGGCACACCCCTTTCTTCCGACCCTTCCTCCGCCTGATCACCGTGAACACGGTCGACGGATTCCAGGGGCAGGAACGCGATGTGATCGTCATATCGATGGTGCGCAGCAACGACAGCGGCGATATCGGATTCCTGCGCGACCTGCGCCGCATGAACGTGGCCATGACCCGCGCCCGCATGAAGCTGATAGTGATCGGCTCATCGGCCACACTCACGCGCCATCCTTTCTACCGCCGCCTGCATTCTTATATCATTTCGCTCCGCGACCCTTCCGGAAGTGACGATTCATCGTCATCATTTCCCTTCCTCCCCCTTACCGACAAAGAGAATGGGAACCGGCAATAGCCGTTTTCCAAGCCTTTTGCCTCTCTTAAGCTATAAAAACTTGCACAGTTGAAAGTTTTTCCTTAAATTTGCCGACATTCTGAAAACAAAATTGCTTCTTTTGGCTCCGCGCGGAGATGCCATCCGATCCATTGTCCGCACGAAGGCCTCCGCAACAGTTTTTACTATAGGTTAATTCAAGGTAAACACTCTCAAGATGCTGACAATCGCCATACAGAACAAAGGCCGTCTCAATGAAGACACGGTAGCGCTGATGGCCGACGCCGGAATCACGGCCTCGGCAAGCCATCGTAAACTAATCTCTGAAGCCTCGGGCTTTCCCCTCCACGTGCTATATCTGCGCGACGACGACATACCTCAGGCCGTGGCTATGGGCGTGGCCGACATAGGCATCGTCGGACTCAACGAAGTGCTCGAGAAGGAACAGGACGTGGATGTCAGGATGAAGCTCGGATTCGGGGCGTGCCGGCTGTCGCTGGCAGTGCCCAAGAGCGCCGAATACACGGATATACGCTGGTTTGAGGGTAAAAGGGTGGCCACATCCTATCCTGTGATACTGCGCAACTATTTCTCCGAGAACGGCATCCACGCATTCGTGCATGAGATAGCCGGATCGGTGGAGGTGGCCCCTGCCGTCGGCATGGCCGACGCTATCTTTGACATCGTCTCCTCCGGGGGCACGCTCATACAGAATGGACTCGTGGAAGAGGAGACCGTGATACGGTCGGAGGCCGTGCTGATAGCACATCCGCATCTCGACGCGGAAAAGGAGGAGGAGATAGGCAAACTGATGTTCCGCTTCCGTTCCATAATCGAGAGCAAAGGCATGAAATACGTTCTCATGAATCTTCCCAAGCAGCGCATCGACGAGGCCGTGGCGCTTCTGCCGGGCATGAAAAGCCCCACGGTGATGCCCCTGGCCGACAAGGAATGGGTGTCGCTCCACGTGGTGCTCCACGAGAACGACCTCTGGGATAAGATAGAGCAGCTTAAGAACATAGGCGCCGCCGACATACTGGTGCTCGCCCTCGAAAACGTGATACGCTGATGCAGACCATAGTCAATCCTCCGCGCGACGCATGGCGGGAGCTGTGTGTGCGCAACATCCCCGACGACAGCGAGATCGAGAAAACCGTCGCAGAGATTATCGAGAACGTAAAGACCGACGGCGACAAGGCGCTTCTGGAGTATGCCCGCAGATTCGACAGATTCAAGGGTGACAGCCTCATAGTGGATGAAGACGAGATCGGCGAACGCGCGGCCCTGGTGGCTCCCGAAGTGGCCGACGCCATACGCGCCGCAGCCCGCAATATCGAGACTTTCCACAAGGCGCAGCTCCCCATGCCCGTCGAGGTCGAGACCCTGGAGGGAGTGCGCTGCCTTCAGCGGGGCGTGCCTATCGAAAAGGTCGGCTTATACATTCCGGGGGGACGGGCGCCGCTCTTCTCCACAGTGCTCATGCTCGCCATCCCGGCCCGCATAGCCGGATGCCGCGAGGTGGTGCTCTGCACTCCCGACAACGGTGAGACAGGGATAGCTCCCGAGATTCTTTTCGCGGCGCGGCTATGCGGCATACATAAGGTGGTGCGCGCAGGAGGAGCACAGGCCATAGCGGCAATGGCGTTCGGCACGGAATCCGTGCCCCGTGTCCATAAGATCTTCGGCCCCGGCAACCGTTTCGTCACCAAGGCCAAGCAGGCCGTGAGCCGCGTCACCGCCATCGATATGCCCGCCGGCCCTTCGGAGGTAATGGTGCTGGCCGATGAATCGGCCGATCCCACATTTGTGGCCGCCGACATGCTCTCGCAGGCCGAGCACGGCCCCGACAGCCAGGCCATAGCAGTGTGTGGCGGAGAGGAACTCGCCGCGCGCGTGCGCTGCGAGGTGGAACGTCTCGCGGATCTCCTTCCCCGCCGCGATTCGATCGAAGGGTCGCTTTCACATAGCCGTATCATAGTGCTCCCCGATCCGGAGGAGATGACCGGCTTCGCCAATCTCTATGCTCCCGAGCATCTCATAGTGGCCACATCCGACCCCTGGCTCACGGCCTCACGCATCACGGCGGCCGGAAGCGTCTTCATAGGCCATTACTCCCCGGAAAGCGCCGGAGACTACGCTTCAGGCACCAACCACACGCTGCCCACTTCAGGGTGGGCCGTATCGATGAGCGGAGTCAACATCGACAGTTTCATGCACAAGATCACATATCAGGAACTCACACGCGAGGGGCTCGCCCGCCTCTCCGGAGTCATCACGACCATGGCCCGCGCCGAAGGCCTCGCCGCCCACGCGATGGCCGTAGACGTGCGGCTCGGCAAGATATGATACTCTTGAAATATGATATTGAAGAAAACATGGACTACACCAGACTGATCCGAAAGAACATACTGGCACTCGAGCCTTATTCCACAGCCCGCGACGAATTCAAAGGGGGCGACATCTCTGTGTGGCTCGACGCCAACGAATCCCCTTACCAGAACGGGGTGAACCGGTATCCGGATCCCCACCAGAAAACACTTAAACTGCGTATCTCCTCCCTTTTCGCCATGCCCGCGGAATCGATATTCGTCGGCGGAGCCGGAAGCGACGAGGCCATCGACCTCACCTTCCGAATCTTCTGCCAGCCGGGCGTCGACAACGCCGTGGCCATCACTCCGAGCTACGGAGTCTACAGCGTGGCCGCCGCCATCAACGACGTGGAGCTCCGCGAGGTGGAACTCGGGGCCGGATTCTCGCTCCCGGTGGAGCGCATCCTCGCCGCGACCGACGACCGCACCAAACTCATCTGGATCTGCAGCCCCAACAACCCGACAGGCAACGCCTTCCCGAAAGAGGAGATACTTCGTATAGCCGACAGTTTCGGGGGGATGGTAGTGGTCGACGAAGCCTATGGCGACTTTTCCGACAGGGGCTCGATGCTGCCGGAGATTTCCGGACGCGGCAACATCATAGTGCTCCGTACTTTCTCCAAGGCCTGGGGCATGGCCGGCCTCCGTTGCGGCATGGCATTCGCCGACCCCGCGGTCATAGCTTACTACGACCGCGTGAAATATCCCTACAACATGAGCTCGCGCGTGCAGCGGGAGATCCTCGAGAGGATTGAGAAAGGTACCGGGGGGCATGTCGGGGAGATAAAATCTGAACGTATCCGTCTCGCCGAAGGACTCGCCGAAGCACGATGTGTGCTGGAGGTGTATCCATCCGATGCCAACTTCCTCCTGGTCAGGGTGACCGATGCCGACGATGTCTACTCCTGGCTCACCGACAACGGCGTCATCGTGCGCAACCGCTCGCGCCTTCCCCTCTGCGCCGGAGCCCTGCGCATCACCGTGGGGACACCGGAAGAGAACGACGCCACATTGCGTCTCATGAAGGAATATTCACCGAAAAAATACTGAATCATGCACTCCCTTAAGAAAGCTCTGTTCATAGACCGCGACGGGACAATCATCAAGGAACCTGCCGACGAGCAGATCGACAGTCTTGAGAAACTTGAGTTCGTGCCCGGAGCCATATCGGCACTCCGATCGCTCGCGGGGAGAGGCTACGAGCTCGTGATGGTCTCCAACCAGGATGGCCTCGGCACCCCCTCATTCCCTGAGGAGACATTCCATCCGGCCCACAACCGTATGCTCTCCACCCTGGCCGGAGAGGGAGTCGTGTTCGACCGGCAACACTTCGACAGGAGTTTCCCGGAGGATAATCTCCCTACCCGCAAACCCGGCACCGCCATGCTGACGGAATACTTGGACGGATCATACGACCTCGCCTCATGTTTCGTGATCGGCGACAGGCTTACCGATGTGTGTCTCGCCGTCAACCTGGGGGCCCGCGGCATCCTCCTCGCCGAACCGGGAGAGGGACCCCTGCCGGAAGGGTGCGAGCTCGCCACGACCGACTGGCACGCAGTGGCGCGCCACATACTCTCGCAGGGGCGATCGGCCACAGTGGAACGGCACACTTCGGAGACCGACATCCGCCTCTCCGTCGATCTCGACGGCCATGGGAAATCGGAGATCGACTCGGGACTGAAATTCCTCGACCATATGCTATGGCAGCTTCCCCATCATGCGGGGATAGCGCTCACAGCCATATGCAAAGGTGATCTGGAGGTAGACGAGCACCACACCATGGAGGATCTCGGCATAGCTCTCGGCGAAGCGCTCGCACAGGCGCTCGGCGACAAGCGGGGGATAGAGCGCTACGGATTCACCCTCCCGATGGACGAGACCGACGCCACGGTGCTCATCGATCTCGGAGGGAGGATCGACTTCCGATGGGACGTATGCTTCACCCGCGAATACGTGGGCGACACACCCACGGAGATGTTCAGCCATTTTTTCCAGTCCGTGTGCCATGCCATGCGTTGCAATCTCCATATCTCAGCCCGTGGGGAGAACAACCACCATATCATCGAAGGTGTGTTCAAGGCTTTCGCCCGGGCACTACGCATGGCCATTCGCCGCGATCCCTTCGACCGTGCGCTCCCCTCGAGCAAAGGCAAGCTCTGACATCTACACCACCTCCACCTGACATATAAAACACTGAGGACATGATAGCTATTATCGACTACAATATGGGCAACATCCGCTCCCTCGGCAACGCGATAGGACGCCTTGGAGCGGAATGGACCCTCACCTCCGACCCCGTGGTGATCGGCAAAGCGAGCCACGTCATCCTGCCGGGAGTAGGGAGCGCCGCAGAGGCGATGCACAATCTCTCCGACCTCGGCCTCCCCCCGCTGATCCGGAGGCTGCGCCGCCCGGTGCTCGGCATATGCGTCGGCATGCAGGTGATGTGCCGCCATTCGGAAGAGGGGGATGCCGGATGCATGGGCATCTTCGACGCCAAGGTGCGGCGCTTCCGCGAGGCGGAAGGGATAAAGATACCCCACATGGGGTGGAGCCGCCTCTCAAATCTCGAAAGCAAACTTTTCAAGGGTATCGACAAGGGAGCATACGTCTATTTCGTGCACAGCTATTATGCCCCTCTCTGCCCCGACACCATAGCCACGGCCCGGCATCCGGAACTCTTCTCCGCGGCGCTTAAATATGAGAATTTCTACGGCACCCAGTTCCATCCCGAGAAGAGCGGCGACACCGGGGAAGCCATCCTACGTAATTTCCTTGAGCTATGATCCAGATAATTCCCGCCATCGACATCATCGACGGCCGTTGCGTGCGACTCACGCAAGGCGACTACCGGCAGAAATCAGTCTACACCATGACGCCGCTCGACATGGCACGCAGTTTCGCGGAAGCCGGAGTGAGGCGTCTGCATCTCGTCGACCTCGACGGAGCAAAAGCCGGCGAACCTCGCAACCTCGCCACACTCGAGGCCATAGCCTCCCTGGGTACCCTCGACATCGAATGGGGTGGCGGCATTAAATCGCGCGCGCATCTTGAGGATGTGTTCAATGCCGGAGCTGGCCACGCGATAATCGGAAGCCTCGCCGTGAAAGACCCCCACACAATGGAATGCTGGCTCCGTGAGTTCGGCGGGAAAAGGATAATCCTCGGCGCTGACCTTCGCAACGGGAAAGTCAGCGTCAGCGGATGGCTCGAAGACTCTCCCCTCTCCGTGCATGACCTGCTCGACCGCTTCATCCCCTCCGGACTTAAGGAGGTGATCACCACCGACATCTCGAAAGACGGGATGCTCCAGGGACCGTCGACCCAGCTTTACGTAGACCTTGCCCGAAGATATCCCGACATGACATTCACCGTGTCGGGAGGGATCTCATCGATGCTCGACGTGCTCCATCTCGAGGGTCTCGGCATGCAGCGTGTGGTGGTGGGCAAAGCCATCTACGAAGGGCATATCTCCCTGAAAGAGATCGCCGACTTCATAGCGAAAAGAAAAGATAAAGACACCGACCATCAATCCTGACCGTCATGCCAGCCAAAAGAATCATACCGTGTCTCGACGTGAAAGGGGGACGCACCGTGAAAGGTATCAATTTCGAAGGTCTCGCCGATGTGGGCGATCCCGTTGAGATGGGAGCCCGTTATGCGGCGCAGGGCGCCGACGAGCTCGTATATCTCGACATCAGCGCCTCGCTCGAGGACAGGAACACTTTCACTGATCTCGTGGGGCGCATAGCCGCACGGATCAACATACCATTCACCGTAGGGGGAGGAATCGCCTCAATCAATGATGCCGCGCGGCTTCTCGACGCCGGCGCCGACAAGATCACAGTCAACAGCGCGGCCGTGGCGAATCCGGGGCTCATTGAGGAGATAGCCTCAAGATATGGGCGCCAATTTGTGGTCGTGGCCATCGACGCCAGAAACATCGATGGAGTGTGGAGGGTCACAACCCATGGCGGCTCACGCCTCACCGACCGCGAACTCTTCTCCTGGGCTGAGGAGGTGGAGCGCCTCGGAGCCGGCGAGATCATGTTCACCTCTATGGACCACGACGGCACCCGCAGCGGATACCCCTGCGACACCTTCGCCAGCCTATGTTCCGGATCAGGAATCCCCGTTATCGCCTCGGGAGGAGCCGGCAGTGTCGACGATATCGCCAAAGTGCTGACAGAGGGGAAAGCCGACGCTGCCCTCGCCGCCAGTATCTTCCATTACGGCGACATGACCGTGCGCGCCCTCAAGGAAGATCTCCTTCGCCAAGGCATCGAAGTCCGGATTTAATTAGCAGTTTGCAGTTTGCAATTTGCAATTAGCAGTTTGCAAGTTGCAGTTTGCAATTAGCAAGTTGCTGTCAGCAATTAGCAAACAATCTCCGGATGGCATTACCGTGCCACGGCTGCAAGCCGTGGTCTCCCGTCTTCACCCTTAGTACTTCATACTTAAAACTTAAAACTTCACTTAATGACCTTCTCCGACTTCAACCTCTCGAAATGTGCCGACGGGCTCCTTCCCGTCATCGTGCAGCACGCCGTATCGCTAAAAGTACTCATGCTCGGATATATGGACCGCGAGGCCTTCGACCGCACCATAGCCACCGGGAAAGTGACATTCTTCAGCCGCACGCGCCAGACCCTCTGGACAAAAGGGGAGACAAGCGGCCATTTCCTGCTTGTCGAAGATATGTATCTCGACTGCGACGGCGACACTCTCCTGATAAAAGCCAACCCCATAGGCCCCACATGCCACCGTGGCACAGAATCATGTTTCGACACCCCCGCAGAAGAGGGATTCGCAAGAAAACTCTCAGCTCTCATCCGGGAAAGACATCAGGAGATGCCCGACAACTCCTACACTACACGCCTTTTCATAAAAGGGGTGAAGAAGATCGCACAGAAAGTCGGTGAGGAAGCTGTGGAATCGGCCATAGAGGCTGTCGACGGCAACCGCAGCCGCTTCATCTATGAGGCTGCCGACCTGATGTATCATTACCTCGTGCTTCTTGAGCAGATGAATGTAAGCATCGACGACATCGAGAAAGAGCTACTGTTCAGGCATTCGTAAGGTTAAAGGTTAATGGTTAATGGTTAATGGTTAAAGGGTTGAGAGTTGAGGGTTGAGGGTTGAGGGTTGAGAGTTGAGAGTTGAGAGTTTAGGGTTGAGAGTTGAGGGTTGAGGGTTGAGGGTTGAGAGTTGAGGGCGATGCGCATGGCGCAAAGTATTAAGTACTAAGGATGAAGTATTAAGGGGTTAGGGGGGGAGGCAAATCCATGATATGTTTGGTAAGATTGATTTTGAATATCACAGAATAAGTTATATATTTGCAAATCCTTTAACTCTCCACTCTGAATCATCAACCATACCCCTCCCCTCTCCCGCCTCAACCCTCAACCATAAACTCTCAACCATAAACTCTCAACCCTCAACCATAAACTCTCAACCCTCAACCATAAACCCTCAACCCTCAACCATAAACTCTCAACCCTCAACCATAAACCCTCAACCCTCAACCCTAAACCCTCATAATGACCAGGATTATCAGTTTCCTTATCATAATAACCTTTCTCATAGGTTGCAGCGGCCGACCAGGCGACAAGCGGTTGCTGTCGATATCAGAGTCTATCGATGAAGATCCCCGTCAGGCCATCGTGAGTCTCGACAGCATCGACAGGGATCGCCTGCCGGAGTCCGACGGTCATTTCCTCGACCTGTTGCGGATCAAGGCGCGCGACAAGGCTTACGTCACGCATACCTCCGACAGCCTCATCCTGTCGGTGGTCGACTACTATGCTGACCACAAAGACTCCGGACTCTACCCCGAAGCTCTCTACTACGCCGGCCGCGTCTATTCCGACATGGGCGACTACCCCACAGCTCTCGAATATTTCCACGCCGCCCTCGACGAAACCCCGGAAAAAGAGAGACACACAAAATCATATGGCAATATACTCAGCCAAACAGGCAGACTTCTCCACACCATGAGAATGAACAGCCAGGCAATACCATACCTTGAGGAAGATCTAAAACTATCGGAAGAATTAGGTGATTCAGCGTCTCTTCCTTTCAGTCATCAGCTGCTTGGAGCAGTTTATATGCGTCAGAAGGAATATGAAAAGGCTGAGGCGCATTTCATGGAAGCGCTTCACGGTGCCAAGAATCTTCCAGATGAAGATAGGGCAATGATGCAGGCGTATATTGCTGCCATAAAATACGAAAAATCAAAGCCGGACTCAGCCTTGACATTCATCCGCGAAGCCATGCTCCATACAGATTCCCTGACAATTGACTTCACTCTTGCCTATGCCGCGCGTATATATCTTGCCAACAACATCACAGACACAGCTTGCATGTATGCCCGTGAACTCGCATCATGCAGCAATCCGGATTATGAAAAACATGGGCTCAAGGTTTTACTTACTCATGACGATACACATAACTTACCATCTGACTCTATAAAGGATTATCTTGTGAGATATGAGAATGCTGTCGATAAAGTGTTCGACAGATATGACTCGGAAGAGATAATCATGCGTAATTCGGTCTACAACTATGACTCTCATCTCCGAAAGCGTGTCAAGGCTGAGCAAGCACTTAATATGGCATTGGTAGGCATAGCTGCGGGCGTCTTTATACTTCTACTGGTGGCGGTTCTTTATTTCTATCAGAAATATAAGTATAATAGGAAGCAACTTGAACTCATAAACAAAATCAGGAGTCTTGAGACAACGGTCTCTGTTATCACCGCCGACAAACAGATGAAGGAACACGCAGCGGCTGAAAATGACGCCCATATGGCCGATGAAGAAGTTGCTGTCGCGGAGATATCTGTAAAGAGAAACGATGATAACCTCACGGAGGAACTGAAATCAAAGATGAAATCCGTCTACGATGCCTTTCATGGAGAGGTGCCTGTCGACCCGTCAATACTGAACTCGGAGATTTTTGCCGTGATAACAGATTTGATACAGAACGGCAGGTGTATGACAGATGAGATATGGGATAGACTTCATGATACAATCGAGAAATATTCACCCCTCTTTTTCAGCCGTCTTCAGATTCTCACGGGATGCATTGATTTCAACGAGGTCAGGCTCGCGATGCTGCTGAAATGTGGCATCCGGCCCACCGATATCGCCACACTCCTCTGTAAAACCAAAGGAGCGATAACTTATCAGAGGAAGGTGTTATGCCGCAAGCTGTTTGGAGAAGACGTTTCCGTGGCATATTCCGACAGCATCCTGCGAATTCTTTAAAAAATCATCCTTACCAGTTTAAAAACAGTTTAAAAATGCCATTTTTAAACTGTTTTTAAACTGTTTTTCTTGCATTGTCCCAATTCCATCCATAACTTTGCGGCATTCACCAAAAACTTAAACCATGATCCGCAAAAAACTAACATTCATTCTGCTGGCAGTCATCGTTACTTTTCTGCCATGTCTTGCTGACAATCCTGCAGACAACGAATCATTCGACATCCCGATGATGGAAACGCCACTGCCTTCGGACAATATTGAAAACCCGTCAAAAGGTGCTCGTATGCCGCAGCGCCCGGTGATATGCACTATCAGCCGGAGGGATGGCGTACTGCTTCAGTCTACAGGAGCAGGAGAGATAATATCCTATGAAATCCGGACAGCCGATGGGCAGACTTGCCTCTTCGTCTCCGATTCCGAAGCATCCTTCATCGAGGTCCTGTTCCAGATGCAAGGAGACCTTCTTATCATCTTCCAGACAGAGACCACGACCTTCTCAGGGTATCTGACGATGTGATCTTCTCTGATCAATACATCCAATAAATCTTCAATGCGATCTTCTCAGGGTATCTGACGATGTGATCTTCTCTGATCAATACATCCAATAAATCTTCAATGCGATCTTCTCTTGAAAAAGCGGAGAATACGGTATCATCTGTAACGCGTCTGATGGTTGTGTATATGAAGGAGAGATTTATTTGTAATATGTGACACATGTTTAACAAGGAGGCAATAATGGTATAAAAAGTCATTAGTTTCATTTCAAAATATAAATTTTGATTGTTTAACATTGTTGATTTTCTATTTCTAATAACAATTTAAAACAAACGACTATGAGAGAGACAATTCTCGACTCTATCATGCTCACGGATGATGAGATGATAGAAATCAAGGGTGGCCTTGGAGGCGGAAAATACTGTGGCAACAACTGCGGTACAGATTGTGGCAATAGCTGTGGTACAACCTGCGGCACAAATTGCGGAGATGTGTGTGGAAGTGGCTGTAAAGGAGGAGGAAGTGGAGGAGACCCTGGTAAGGGAGATGCCTAATACATTTTCAGATAGCATATAAACAAAGATTACCTGCTATCATCCTTCCTTTTCAAATATCTTGAATCTTTAGATTTAAGAAATACGAATATGGCTTGGACAATCATGATTGTCCAAGCCTAGAAAACCTTAAAAGGAATCATGAAAAAAAGCGATTACAACATCATCATACCGACCAAGGGCGTGCAGGTCCTGTACAATACATTCTCAGACAGGTTCATCGGCCTGCCAAGACCTGTGGCGGAATGCCTCGCCTCATCATCACCGGAGGAATTCGCCGGAAGATATCCCGCACAGTTCGAACGCCTCAAGGAAGCCGGAGTGTTCATCCCCGACGATTTCTCCGAGCTCGAGTCAATACGCGGCAGATACAGGAGCGCCGTCTCCGGAGGGAAAGACATGTATGTCATGATATTCCCCACGCAGGACTGCAACCTCAAATGCTGGTACTGCTACGAATCGCATGTCAAGGGATCGAGGATGGACAGTGATGTGATGCTGCGTTCCGTGAAATCCATAAAGGGACTCATCGATTCAAGGAAGCCGGAAAGTCTCCTGTTGGGTTTCTTCGGCGGGGAGCCGCTCATCGATTTCCACGACATAGCGTATCCGCTGTCGATGGAGATAAAGCGGTATGCGGAGGAGAGGGGGGTGAGGTTCGCCACCTTCATCGTCACCAACGCGTCGCTCATCGACGGAAGCGTGCTGCCAATCCTTCCCGACATCAACCCCATGCTCCAGATAACCCTCGACGGCAACCGTGGAAAACATGACAGCGTCAGGATATGGAAGAAGGACGGCTCCGGATCATACGACACCATTATCGACGCCATCACCCGGCTTTCAAGGACGCTCAGGAACGACTTCTCCGAGGATCCCTCGCTGACAGTCCGCATAAACTACGACAACCAGACGCTCAGGTATGCAGACGACATCATCAGGGATCTCGCGGATGCCGACAAGAACAACATCGTGGTACACTTCGAGCGCGTCTGGCAGACACAGCACCTTGTCGACGAACGCCAGCGGGAACTGCTCCTGGAGACCCTCAGGAAATTCATCAGCAACGGGTTCACGGTGCGCCACGGGGTGTTCAGGAAGAAGAATGTGTCGTGTCCGTCCGACACCCGCGCTTTCATGATCATAAACTACGACGGCAACCTCTACAAGTGCAACGGCCGCACGCTGACCCCGGAAAGCCGCGAGGGACACCTCTCCGAGGATGGAGAGATAGTATGGGACGAGGGGATGCTTGCGAAGCGTTACAGCCATGTCACCTTCGAGAACCCGAAATGCCTCGCCTGCAAGATGCTGCCCCTGTGCATGGGCCCGTGCACGCAGAAATACATGGAGACCGGCAGATACTGCGACACGATATGCTCTAAGACCTCCATCGACTTCACCGTCGATGACTATATCTTGACAGAGTTCGAGATCCGCTATATACTCCAGCATACCGGGAGCAAAGAAGTGGATGGTCATGTCATGTAATTTTATTGCACACGAATATGTATCACAGGCAATAAACCGGTCCGCCATGGCGTTATAAGGGCAAAGGATGTCCACACTTCGGGAACTGCCGGTGCGGGATCTCACCGCCATATTGCCATCAACCTTAAAACCCAGCCATCATGAAGACAAGACTTACCCTCACAGCAACCGTATTCATACTTCTCCAGCTTTTGCTGCCTGAGTCCGCTCTGGCCCAGAACTCCCCGGCCCAGACGCCAACCGACACCGTGAAGGCCACGGCCCTCGACGAGGTCGTTGTGGAGGGGGTCACACGTGAGGCCGTCACCGACGGGGTCTCGTACGTGCCGTCGAGGAACGTCAGGAAGCATTCGATGAATATCGGCGACATGCTTGCGCGCATGATGGTGGCCGGACTTAAGTCCGACCCGTTCGCCACGAAGCCTGAGACCATCTCCGGCAAGGAGGTCGCGGTGTTCATCGACGGGGCCGAGGCCGAGGAGTGGGAAGTCAAGGCGATACGTCCCGGCGACGTGGCGAGGGTCAACTACCTGCAGTCCCCCTCCGATCCCAGATACCGCGGGAAGCAGCACGTGCTCGACATCATGCTGCGCAAGTCCGACTACGGGGGATACGCCGTGATCGATGCCGGACAGGGGATAATACTCGATGACGGACAGTATTCCATCACCGGCAAGGTCACACGGAAGAGGTGGACTTTCCAGGCATACGCCAACGCACACTACAGGAACGCCGGGGACATAGAGACATCAACCGACACACGCTACAGCTTCTCCGACGGCACCGTGGTGGAGAGGAAGGCATTGGCGGAGAACAGCGAGAGGACACGTGACGCCTCGGGGGCGTTCATGGCAAGATACAGCACGAAGAATTTCTACATGTCGTTATCTACCGGATACCGCCATGACAGGACACCGGAGGAGGACTCGCATCAGAAGCTGACATACACCGGTGGAAGGGATAGTGACACGGAGGAGTCGGAGGCCTTCTCGGAAGCCTCGTCGAGGAAGTCGGCGGCATACCTGAAATCGGTGTTCGAGTTCCACAATCTCCCGCACAATGCCTCGGTCTACGCCAAGGCCGGGGTGTCGTACAACCACAGCAACAGCTCCTCGGCCTACACTGCCGGCGTCCTTTCCGACCCGCTGCCCAACGGGGCGACGTCTGACGCCTGGTTCCCCTATGCGCGTCTCGACTACTCCCTGCCGGTTTCCGGTGGCGGCAGGCTGACGGCGGCCGCCTCCTGGTCGTCGGAAATCTACCGCACGCAGTACAGCGGCACCTACGGGTCGTTCCAGAAGCTCACCAACTCATATCTGTACCTTATCCTGGTCTACAGGCACAGCCTGAACCGTGACTGGAACGTCGGGGGATACGTGCAGTGCCCAATCAGTTTCCAGAAGGTCAACGACGCCCGTACAAGGAGCAGCGCAAGTTTCGATGGCAACGTGCGGGTCAACGGACAGATAGGCCGGGAGCATTCCATCTCTGCTTATGCGACACTGAGCCGGGGTGTCCTCCCTCCCAGGTATTACAACGACGTGCTGCGTCAGGACAACGAGATGGAGGGCACGAAGGGGAACGCGGAACTGAAGCCCGAGAGATACGGGGACGCCGGCATCTCCCATTCCTGGATGCCCGGCAGCGTCTTCTCCCTGTCCTCCTCATTTTACTGGGAGCTCATCCACGACGAGGTGGTGCCCTACTGGCATGAAGAGGGGAGGCTGATGGTCAACGACTGGGTCAACAGCGGGGATTACAACAAGCTCAGCCTGACAGTCACCCCCTCCGTGTCTTTACTCGGAGGAAACCTCAACATACAGGGCAGGTTCAATATTAGTCGTGAGATGCACAGCGGCCACAGGAAGTTCGCGTTCTATGCTTTCCGCATATATCCATACGTGTCATACAACCTTAACAGTCATTTCTCCGTGTCAGCGACCTACAGCACACCCTGGAGCAAGGGTTACATGAAAGGAGGGAATTCGGTCATAGGCAAATTCAGTGACAAACTGAACCTCTCCCTCACATACCATACTGGAAACCTGTTCCTGTCGTGTGACGTGCAGTCGGTGTTACGTAAGCATGGCTTTTATAAGTCATATTACGAATCACCGTCCTACAGCAACAACCGGCGCCTTTCCCGTCCCTGGGACGGACGCTACGTCTGGTTATCCCTGCGCTACACCCTCGACTTCGGCAAGAAAGTCCAGCAGGGGAATGACATCTGGTTCGACGGCACGATAAAATCCGGTGTGCTCTGACAGGATACGCAGCCTTTCCATCCTGAGACAATGTCACGTTTCCCGTTCATAAGACAGCATGACGCGATGCAGTGCGGCATCGCGTCGCTCGCCATGGTCTGCCGACATTACGGCATGAGGTACTCCCTCGACTTCCTGTCGCGCTTCTGCCACGCCACGGCAGAGGGTGTGTCGATGCTCGGCATCTCCCAGGCAGCCCGGCAACTCGGCTTCGGGACCGCGGCCGTGAAGGTGACACACCGGGTGCTCGGGGAGCTGCCACTGCCGTGCATCCTGCACTGGAACCAGACGCATTTCGTGGTGCTCTACAGGATATCGCGCGACGGGAGGAGGTTCCACATATCCGATCCCGCCGCCGGACGACGCCGTCTTGACAGGGAAGAGTTCGACAGCCACTGGATAAGCACCTCATCGGGAGGCGAGAATGCCGGCATAGCCCTCGTGCTTGAGAAGACACCGGATTTCGGCAGTATAAGGGACAGCTACGGGGATTCGCGGTCTTTCCGGTTCCTGCTGGACTACCTGAGGGAGTACCGGCGATACCTGATCCAGATATGCGCAGGGCTGCTGCTGGGGTGCCTCCTGCAGCTGTTGATGCCCTTCCTGACACAGTCGATCGTCGACATCGGCATACGCCACCGCGACATCGGATTCATATGGCTCGTGCTCCTCGGCGAGCTGATGATCGTCGTCGGGCGCACCGCCACCGACTTCGTACGCCGCTGGCTGCTGCTCCACATATCGATGCGGGTCAACATATCGCTCGTCTCCGACTTCTTCATCAAGCTGCTCAGGCTCCCGATGTCGTTCTTCGACACAAAGCTGATGGGCGACCTGCTGCAGCGCATCGGCGACCACTCGCGCGTGCAGTCGTTCCTGACCGGACAGGCGCTCAACGTCGTCTTCACCATCCTCAGCTTCCTGGTGTTCGGTGTGGTGCTCTTCATCTACAATCCACTCATCTTCGCCGTCTTCGCCGCGGGGAGCCTCTGCTACGGGCTCTGGATAGCCTCCT
>ERZ836877.1104-NODE-1104-length-42535-cov-39.579449_pt1 | contig 42535 bp, 26 predicted proteins | sample MGYA00519469_ERZ836877 | MGnify/ENA primary metagenome ERZ836877 (study PRJEB31850, sample SAMEA3708809) | human gut metagenome | biome: human gut; feature: human-associated habitat; material: faeces | place: China | collected 2014 ...
TCTATCCACAAAAAACATAAAAACATCTTTTCTGTACCCCACAGACACAAGCAATACCGAAAGCCTTTGTTTTCAAGGGTTTTCGGTTTTTTATTTTTGTCAAAAACGAGAAAAACGAAAAAACCACAGTTTTTCATTGGCTGTTTTTCCGTCTGCTAACGGAATTTATGACTGATGTCGTCCGCCTTTAGGGCGGATTTTTTTATGTTATCCGATGCGTATTTTTATGATTGAAAAATTTAAAACGTGCAAAAGTGCGCATTTACGGTTCAATAATATTGCATATTAGATAACAAAACGGGCACACTATAAGCACAAACGCTGAATTTTATTGCGCGATATTGACTGTATTTGAACGATTTTGTATAATTAAGGCACAACAGAGATATCGGAGGTGTGAATATGCTTACAACCGACAGAAGAGCGCAGATACTTGAAATTCTGCGTCAGAACGGCTCGGTTACCGTTTCAAAGCTTGCCGAAAAATTCGAAACAAGCGAATCTACGATAAGGCGTGACCTTTTGGCTCTTTCCCAGCTCGGGAAAATAAACAAGGTTCACGGCGGAGCGACTGTTCTCGGGCAGGAATTTCTCCACAACGAGGAGGATTTCAACGAAAAATCGCTGATGAATATAAACGAAAAAGAAGGAATAGCAAAATATGCCGCTTCGCAGATAAATGATGATGATTTCGTTTTTATCGACGCAGGCACAACCACCTTTCTTATGACCAAATATATTTCCTCTTCCAAAGCTACCTTTGTAACCAACGGAATCGCCCACGCAAAGGAGCTGACGGCCAAGGGCTGCAAGGTTTTTGTTATCGGCGGTGAATTAAAAAGCACAACCGAGGCAATCATAGGCTTAGTAGCCGCTTCAAATCTTCAGAAATATAACTTTTCAAAAGCGTTCATCGGAACAAACGGAGTCAGTGAAAAGCAGGGCTTTACAACCCCTGACACCGAGGAGGCAATGCTGAAAGCCGTTGCCATAGAGCGCAGCTTTGTAACCTATGTGCTTTGCGACCACACAAAGTTCGGAAAAGTTTCGGCGGTATCATTTTCACCGGTTGCGGCGGCGTGTATAGTCTGCGACAAATGCGATGACGAACAGCTTAAATCAAAAACGGTAGTGAAGGAGGTAACTGCTTAATGGTTTACACCGTTACTCTGAATCCGGCGCTCGACTATGTGATGAAGCTCAAAGCTCTCAGAACCGACGACATAAACCGTACGGACGGCGAAGAAATCTATTACGGCGGAAAAGGCATCAACGTGTCGGTCATACTCACACAGCTCGGAATTCCCAACACGGCACTCGGCTTTCTCGGAGGCTTTACCGGAAAAAAGCTTGAAGAAATGCTCAAAAACGACAATATCAGCTGCGACTTTAATTATCTTAAAAACGGCGATACGAGAATAAACGTCAAAATCAAGGCCGACAAGGAAATTGATTTGAACGCCTGCGGCCCCGAAATCACAAAAGAGGATATGCAGAGCTTTTTAAGAAAGCTTGACGGCATAAAGAGCGGAGATTATCTTATCCTCGCAGGCTCTATCCCGAATACCCTCCCCGATGACATTTACGAGCAAATACTTGAGAGAGTCGGCGACAGAAATATAAACTGCGTGGTTGACGCAACGGGCGATTTGCTCAAAAACGTACTCAAATACAGACCGTTTTTGATAAAGCCGAATCATCACGAGCTCGGCGATCTGTTCTCGGTCCAAATTAAAAGCGACGATGACATTGTAAAATATTCTAAAAAGCTTCAGGAAATGGGTGCTAGAAACGTGCTTGTTTCAATGGCAAAGGACGGCGCAATGCTTACGGACGAAAACGGAAGCGTCCACAAAATAGGCAACGCAAAGGGCAAGCTCATAAACTCCGTCGGTTGCGGAGACAGTATGGTAGCAGGCTTTACGGCAGGATATATCAAGACCGCCGACTATTCCTACGCTTTAAGACTCGGCTCGGCGTGCGGAAACGCAACGGCCTTTTCCGAAAAGCTTGCAACCCGTGAAGAAATTGAACGCGTCTTTAACGCGGAGTATAAATAAGGAGGAATACTTATGAAAATCATCGACTTATTAAAAAAGGATGCGATTGCTCTTAATGTTTCTCTCACCGACAAGGAAGAGGCAATCGACAAGCTGATTTCCCTGCACGAAAAAGCAGGAAATCTTGCCGACAAGGCGGCGTACAAGGAGGCTATCCTTGCAAGAGAGGCTCAGGGCTCGACCGCAATCGGAGAAGGAATTGCCGTTCCGCACGCAAAATCTGACAGCGTAAAGACTCCCGGTCTTTCGGCGATAACGGTTCCGAACGGAGTTGATTACGGTGCTCCCGACTCCAAGCCCTCGGACATTTTGTTTATGATTGCCGCTCCCGTTGACGGAGATTTACATCTCGAAATACTCTCCCGTCTTATGGTAATGCTTATGGAACCGGAATTTTGTGCGGCTCTACGGGGCGCAAAAACGACGGACGAATTTTTAGAAATAATCGACAAAAAGGAAGCGGAGAAATACCCCGAGGAAGCGGTAAAACCCGAAGTAAAGCCGAAGGGTTACAGAATACTCGCAGTTACAGCCTGTCCGACGGGCATAGCGCATACCTATATGGCGGCAGAGGCACTTGAAAAAGCGGGCGAAAAATCAGGCTATCCGCTCAAAGCCGAAACCAACGGCTCCGGCGGTGCTAAAAACGTGCTCACAAAAAAGGAAATCGAAGAATGCGACGGAATAATCATTGCCGCAGATAAAAACGTCGAAATGGCACGTTTCGACGGCAAACCCGTTGTAAAGACCTCGGTTTCAAACGGAATAAACAAGCCCGAGGAGCTTATCAAAAGAATCGTTGACGGAAAAGCCGCGATATATCACGCCGACGAAAGTGAAAAGCAGCCTATTGATGACGACGAAAAGGAAAGCGGCTGGCACAAAATTTATAAGCATCTCATGAACGGTGTTTCGCATATGCTCCCGTTCGTTGTCGGCGGCGGAGTTCTCATAGCTCTCGGTTTCCTGTTCGATACGCTTGCAGGCAATGCCGATGTCGGCGGAACCTTCGGCTTCACAAGTCCCGTTGCGGCAATCGTGTTCTGGATAGGCAAAGCGGCATTTGCGCTTATGCTCCCCATCCTTTCGGCTTATATCGCATCGTCCGTTGCCGACAGACCGGGTCTTTTGCCCGGTATGATAGGCGGCGTATTTGCGGCAAACGGTTACACCTTCAGCTCGCTGATTGAAAACCAAAGCCTTACCGGAGACGACAAAGCGGTGTCGGGCTTTCTCGGTGCTCTGCTCGCAGGTTTCCTTGCCGGTATTATTGTAAATCTCCTCAAAAAGGCATTTTCTTGGCTTCCGAAATCAATGGACGGAATAAAGCCCGTATTTATATATCCTCTTTTCGGCACGCTTATCATGGGCCTTCTTATGTGTCTTGTAAACCCCGTTATAGGCGTTGTCAACTCCGGTCTTTCCTCGTTCCTCTCGTCGCTCGGCGATACAAGCAAAATACTCCTTTCCATAGTACTTGCGGCAATGATGGCAACGGATATGGGCGGCCCGTTCAACAAGGCGGCTTATGTTTTCGGCACGGCTGCAATAGCCGACGGCAACACATGGATTATGGCGGCTGTTATGATAGGCGGTATGGTTCCCCCGATTGCAATCGCACTTTCGACAACCTTCAACAAGAAGAAGTGGACATCGGAAGAAATCAAATCAGGCCCCGTAAACTATCTTATGGGTCTGTGCTTCATTACGGAGGGTGCTATCCCCTACGCCGCTTCCGACCCGGTCAGAGTTATCCCCTCATGCTTAGTAGGCTCTGCTGTCGCAGGTGCTCTTACATCACTGTTCAACGTTACATGCCCCGCACCTCACGGCGGAATCTTCACATTCATAGTATGTGACCATCCGCTTCTCTATATCGTAGCCCTTATTGCAGGCTCGGCTGTCGGAGCACTGATGCTCGGTCTTCTTAAAAAGGATCGTAAAGAATCCGTATAACAAACAATCAGAAACCGTGCCGAGGGGCGGCGTCCTCTCGGCAGGTATCAAACATAAGGAGAATTATTATGGTACAGAAAACTTTTACAATCACTAATAAAATGGGACTTCATATGCGTCCGGCAAACACCTTTGTAACGGAAATGTCTAAATTCTCTTCGGACGTTGACATTGTTTTCGGAGGTAAAAGGATCAACGGCAAGAGCATTATGAATATAATGGCAGGCTGCATCAAATGCGGAAGCGAAATCACCGTAGAGTGCAGCGGCGCAGACGAAAACGAAATGCTCAAAAAAGCCGAAGAGCTTATCACATCGGGCTTCGGCGAAGAATAATATCGCCGCGGCTTAATGAAAGGGTGGGTTTAATGCTTAAAGGAATCGGCGCATCTCAAGGCTTCGGAATCGGCAAGGCCGTTGTTATAAGGGACACAAACCTTGACTATTCATCCGTAAAATTTACCGATTCGGATCATCAAAAAAAGCGTCTGCACTCGGCAGTCGCCGACTTTTCCGACGAAACAAAATCACTTGTGGCGGAGCTTAAAAAGGCTGCCGGAAAGAAAGAGGCGGAGATACTCGAGGGACATCTTGTTATGCTTGAGGACCCGTTTATGCTCGCACAGATGGAAGAAGCAATCGACAACGGCTCTGTTGCCGAAGCGGCGGTTGACAGCATATGCACGATGTTTATCAATATGTTCTCCGGCGTTGACGACGAGCTTACGCGCCAACGCGCCTCGGATGTAAAGGATATAAGAGACAGCCTTTTGCGCATTCTTCTGGGTGTAAAAAGTGTGGATATTTCATCCGTACCGAAGGGCTCTGTTCTCATCGCCAAGGATTTCACCCCGTCCATGACGTCACAAATAAACAGGGAAAATGTTTCCGCAATTATCACCGAAGTCGGCGGCGTTACGAGTCACAGCGCAATACTCGCCCGTGCCATGGGCATACCCGCCGTTTTGTCGGTCGTCAATGCGGTTGAAAAAATCTCGGACGGCGATATGATTATTGCAGACGGCTTCAAGGGAAAAGTATTTACCGACCCCACAGAGGAAGAGCTTGAAGAATACAGAACCAAGCAGGCGGCATATCTGAAGGAAAAAGAAAGCCTCAACGAATACTTCTCAAAAGAAACCGTTACAAAATCCGGCGTAAAAAAGCATGTGTACGGCAACATCGGCAAGGCTGAGGACGCACAGAACGTATTGCAAAACGGCGGCGAGGGCATAGGGCTCTTCAGAACGGAATTTCTGTTTATGGACAGAGCCTCTCTTCCCACAGAGCAGGAGCAGTACGAAGCATATTCAACCGTCGCAAAGATAACGGACGGCAAGGAGGTTATCATTCGCACACTCGATATAGGCGGAGATAAAGCGATAGATTACCTTAAAATCGAAAAAGAGGACAACCCGTTTCTCGGACACCGCGCGATAAGATACTGCCTTGACAACCCCAAAATTTTCAAAATTCAGCTTCGTGCAATTCTCCGCGCAGCGGTTTTCGGAAACATAAAGGTTATGCTTCCGCTTGTAACGACACTTGACGAGGTTCGCAGAGCAAAAGCCCTTATCGAAGAATGCAAATATGAGCTTAAAAATGAGGGTCTTAAATTCGCCGACATTCCCGTGGGCGTTATGATAGAAACTCCGTCGGCGGCAATAATTTCCGATTTGCTTGCAAAAGAGGTTGATTTCTTTTCCATCGGCACAAACGACCTGACGGGCTACACCATGGCTGTTGACAGAGGAAACGCCGCTGTTTCAAAGCTGTATGACCCGATTCAGCCTGCGGTTCTGCGCCTTATCGAAACGACGATCAAAAACGCCAAAAAGGCAGGCATCCCCGTCGGAATGTGCGGAGAAGCGGCAGCCGATACACGCCTTATTCCCTCGCTTTGCAAATGGGGGCTTGACGAATTTTCGGTAACGCCCTCTTCGATTTTGCACACAAGAAAAAGTATATGCGAATGCGAATAACGGCGAATCTCCCGCATCTTATTTTATATAATCAAGCAGCTGAGCCCTCGTGAAGCACCTCAAAACAATATATTTTAATACAGAAACGGCCAAAACCCCTCGGATATGCGTCTGCATTATCCGAGGGGTTTAGTGCATTATTATATGAAAAACCGTTTATTTTAAGCAAAACCTACTCATAACGGGCTAATAATCAACATTATCTTGCTTTTTTGTATGCTGTATGATATTATTGGTATACATACTAATAATATTATAAACAGGTGATATATTTGCGTAGAAACAGCAGTGAAACAAAAAGAAAAATCTTAACGGCGTGCGTTCGGTTGTTTTTGGAGGAGGGCTACAAAAGCACCTCCGTCAGTCGAATAGTCGAGGAAGCAGGCGTCGCAAGGGGCAGCTATTTAAATCTGTTTCCGACCAAGGACAAAATCTTGCTGGATTTGACCGAATCGATGTTCGGCGGTCAATTTGACGTGGCGAGGAGTATTGCGGACAAAAAGCTGCCGCCCGTATACGCCTATGCGGTGGAAACATCTCTTCAGCTCACGCTGACGGAGCTTAACGAGAACCTGCGAGAAATCTATATTGAAGCATATTCTCAGCCCGACACGGCGGAATTCATCTATTTGCACACCACGGCGGAATTAAAGCAGATTTTCGGAGCAAATTTTCCCGATTACAGCGAAAGTGACTTTTACGAAATGGAAATAGGCACGGCGGGACTTATGCGTAACTACATGGCTCGCAAATGTGATATTCATTTCCCGTTGGAGCGCAAGCTCAGCAGGTTTTTAACGGCGGCAATGCGTGTGTATCTTGTGCCGAAGGAGGAGCAGGAAAGGGTGCTTGCTTTTATCGGCTCGATTGATATTCGGGAGCTTGCCGTCACGGTTATGCATAAGCTGTTTGCCATGCTTGAAATGAAATATGATTTTAAGCTGTCTACGGACGGCGAAACGGAGTAGAGAAGATAAAAGCAGAAAAAACTACTCACAGCTACGCTTTTGCCTCTTTGCATCGCTTTTATCGCAGGATACGGCGAAACGGCAAAAACGGTAACGTATTATAATATCGCAATCATTGCTCTTGACTGAGTCTATCCACACAAAAACGGAGGTAACGAGAAATGAAGAAACGAAGCTGTAGCATTATCATTGCGCTTTGCACCGTACTTTGCATTGTATTTACTGCCGGATGCGGCAAAACGGTAAAAACCGATGCCGCACTGCCGGAGGTGCGCAACAGCGGCACGGCGGTTCAGTGGAAATACAGCGATGAAGCCGACTGGCGCGACCTTGTGGCGCTTTCCGAGCTGCGTGGCGCCTCCGGAGAAAACGGCAAGAACGGAATTAACGGAGTTGACGGGAAAGACGGTAAGAACGGAACAAACGGCGAGAACGGCAAAGACGGTCTTGACGGCAAAGACGGTATTGACGGCAAAGACGGTATAAACGGTACCGACGAAAAAAACGGTCTTGACGGCATAGACGGAACCGACGGCAAGAACGGTCTTGACGGTAAAAACGGTGCCGACGGCAAGGACGGCATTAATGCCAAAAACATAGAGGTGCGGCGAGCCGAATCTTACATACAGTGGCGTTACGAGGGCGAAGAGTGGCAAAATCTTGTTGCGATAGCCGATATAGAGGGCCCCGCCGGACAGAACGGAACGGACGGTGCAAACGGAAAAACTCCGGAATTTCGCGTAAGCGAAAATATCCTGCAATGGCGTTATGTCGACGATGAAATATGGCTGAACCTCTACGACCTTTCGGTTTTGAAAGGTCTTGACGGCAAGGACGGAGCCGACGGTATAAACGGTAAAGACGGAGCCGACGGTAAGGACGGAACAAACGGACAAAACGGCTCTGACGGCAAAGACGGTAAAACACCTTTTATCGGCGAAAACGGCAACTGGTGGATCGGAGAAATCGACACCGGCGTAAAGGCAGCAGGCATAGACGGCGAAAAGGGTGACAAGGGCGACAAGGGTGACAAGGGAGATAAAGGCGACAAAGGCGACAAGGGCGACGCCGGTCAGAACGGCAGCTGTTCGGGATATTTTTACGGAGAGGCAAACTCTCCGAGAACAGTACTGAATAACAGTCGTGTCAATATTTCTGTCTACGAAAAAATAAACAAGGGCGGCTTGATTTCATCCTACTGGAATAATATTACACTCAAAAAAGGACATATTTACAATGTCTGCTTAAGCGGTTCTCTCGAAGTTGGTTCAAACGAATTCAACAACAGCGGCAATTATTCTATTCAGATGACAGACGGTTATGATGACGATCTGTGCAGGGAGCTTACACGAATAAAAAGAGACGGGGAAAAAATACCGTATACCAATGATCAACATTCCTTTAATTTCAACAGAATGTATGATGCGTCAAATAAAGACATTACATTGCAGTTGTGGTTTGAAAATTCGGCATACAATACTTATCTCGGTGGCTTCAGAGGTACCATTACAATAACCGCTCTTGACTGAGCCGACATATACGAAAACGGAGGTAACAGAATATGAAAAAACGAATACTTAGTATCCTGCTCACCCTATGTATGCTGTTCTGCCTTGTGCCGACTACGGCATTTGCCGCGGGTGAGACAAACAGGAAAGTCGAAACGGAACAAGAGCTTGTCGAGGCGCTGGCGGACGGTACGGCGGATGTCATCCGGCTGACAAAGGATATCGACATCAGCAACTCCCTGACCATCCTCCGCAAGGTCACCCTCGATCTCAACGGCTATGTTCTGAAAATGACCGGCAGCGGCAGCGTTATTATCCTCGATAATAAGAGCGGCACCACCGGCGACCTGACCCTTATCGACAGCAACCCCACGGCGGAGCACAAATTCAAGGTTAACGGCGCAGAACCTTGGGTGCTGGACGACAGCGGTACAGAGACCGTCTATGGTGGCATCATCACAGGCGGCACGGGCAGCCGGATCTTCTTCTCCAACGGGGTGGGAGGCGGCGGCGTGATCATCGGCAGCGGCGCACTCACCATGAACGGCGGCAATATCGTCGGCTGCATAGCCAATAGAGGCGGTGGCCTGTTCCTCTCAGACGGTTCGTTCACCATGAACGCCGGCAGCATTGTCGGCTGCTCAACACCTGACAGATTAACGACCGGAGAGGCCTTTCACGGCGGCATATACGCTTTTGGTCCGATGGCGAACGGAGACACAACCGGCGTGATCACGTTGACCGGCGGCCTGATCAAAAACAACGGCAGATACGCTATCAATGCTGCGTATATGACCACAATTTACGCCAACGGCGGCGAGGTATACGGTGAGGTTCACCTAAATCAGGCATGTAAGATCACCTGTCTTGCAGAAGATAACGGTATTACCGCCTTCAAAGGCAAGACGGTGATCGGCGGAACTTCCGGTGTAAATCCAAGCCATGTTGACTGGGGCCTCTTCTACGGCGGTCTGTATATTTACGGCAATATGACCGGCGTCATCGTGACCTACAAGGACGGCGACAGTGAATACGCAAAGCAGGTTCTGCCCTCCGGCACTCTCGCGACGCGTCCTGATGCTCCCGCCGCCACACCGGGCTATACCTTCGGTGGCTGGAACAAGGCCGACGGCACGGCGTGGGATTATGCAAGCGATAAAGTCACCGATAACATAACATTGTATGCAAAATGGGCAGCGAATACCTACACAATAACCTTTGATACTGCAGGCGGCAGCGAAATTGCTCCCATCACGCAGGACTATGGCACGCAGATTGCCGCTCCCGCCAACCCGACTAGAAAAGGTTATACCTTTAAGGGATGGGATAAGGAAATCCCCGAAACCATGCCGGCGGAGAATATAACGGTTAAAGCACAATGGGAAATCAATCAGTATACAATAGCCTTTGATACGGCAGGCGGCAACGAAATCGCACCCATTACACAGGACTATGGCACGGCAATTACCGCCCCTGCCGACCCGACAAGAGAGGGTTACACCTTTAAGGGATGGGACAGGGAGATTCCCGCGACCATGCCTGCCGAGAATATAACGCTTAAAGCGAAATGGAAAGACATTGAAAAGCCCACGGGCGAAATTATCATAGGCACAAATAAATGGCATAGCTTTTTAAATAAGCTTACCCTCGGACTGTTCTTTAAGGACTCGCAGGAGGTAACGATAAACGCTTCCGATAACAGCGGAACCGTGTTTGTCTCTTATCTGGTGACAAATCGGGACCTCTCCGAAGAGGAGCTCGGCTCTCTTGTGTACCGTGCGTATGATGAGCCGTTTTTAATAGAGCCTAACGAAGAATATGTTGTTTATGCAATGCTTGTTGACGAGAGCATGAACATAACATATCTTCGCTCCGACCGCATAACGCTCGATAATATCCGGCCTGTAATCGGCGGCATTGAAAACGGCAAGCCCTACTGCGAGGCACAGACGGTCACCGTTGACGAAAAGTATGTGGATACCATCACCGTGAACGGCACAAAGGTCACGCTTGACGAAAACAACAGCTTTACTCTCTCTCCTGCGGACGGCGAACAGAAAATCATTGTCACCGATAAGGCAGGCAACACCGCCGAGATGACCGTGACGGTAAACGGCGGGCACACCTTCGGTGAATGGGTATCGAACGGCGACGGCACGCATAGCCGTGAATGCACCGTGGACGGCTGCAAGGGTGTTGAAACAATGGCTTGCTCGGGCGGCAAGGCAACCTGCACCGAAAAAGCGGTATGCGAGGTCTGCGGCAAGGCTTACGGAGAGCCTGACCCGAAGAACCACACCGACTTAAAGCACATCGATGCAAAGGCGGCAACTAAGACTGCCGAGGGCAATATCGAGTATTGGCACTGCGGCGGATGTGATAAATATTACAGCGGCAAAGACGGTATAAACGAAATTAAGAAAGCCGACACCGTAACGGCTAAGCTGCCGGGCGATCCGAAGTCTCCCCGAACCGGCAACGCAAGCGACCTCGCTTTATGGATTTCCCTGCTGTTTGTCAGCGGCGGCGTAACAGGCGTCACAGCAGCCTTGCGCAAAAAGAAAAAACACAAAGTATAATTTTTTCGTTTCCCTTTTCTGCTTTTACGGCAGTAAAAAGCCTCCGTTATTAAGACGGAGGCTTTCGTTTATTGCGGCTTATGCATATTCTCGATTTTTTTAATGTATTCGGTGCTGTTCTCAAGAAATTTCCGAGTATCGAAGGACTCGTTTTTAAGGCTGTTTTGAATAATAATACCATCGGAAACCATCAAAATAAGCCAAGTGAAATAGTCGGCCGAAACAACGTCTGTTCTCTCGGCGATTTTTGCCGAAATGAGCTTTTGGAATTCATCATAGCGATGAATCAGCTTAGCTCTGATTTCCTCGTCGCCGAGCAAGGCCGCGTCAAAGAGGTGAAGCCTGAGCCCGGCATAGGCTATATTTCTCTCGATTACATAATTTACAAGACGGTGTGGCGAGGTATCCTTTTCCTTGTTTTCCGTCCATTGTATCAGCTCGTCCCATTGGCGCGAAAGATAGCGGTCGGTAACGGCAAAAAGTATTTCGTTTTTGCTTTTATAATAGTAATACAGCGTGCCCTTCGAAATATTCGCCTTTTCGGCTATTTTCGCGAGAGTCACCTCCGAAAAGGAATTTACCTTTAAAAGCTCCTCAGCAGTATCAAGTATGATTTCGTTTATATTTTCGGGTCTTTGAGCTGCCATAATACCCTCCTGCAAAATTTCTTAAAGTATAACACGAACAATCGGCAATGTCTACAAAACAATATTCACAAAAAAAATACATAAGAGTGATTTTTTTAGTTAAAAGTATTGACAAACGCTTTTTGCGGAATTATACTTGTCTTATCAGTCGGTCAGTTAACCGACATATTTTTTATACACAGTCGGGCGCGTGACCGACTGCAAGGCTGATTAAAAGAGGCTTGAAGTTATGAACATATCATCAATTAACAAAAAATTGAAAAAGACTTTCGGCGGAAAATTCAGTGCTTCGGAGGAGAACGGCTCGATTTTTGTTCGAGGCAAAAGCTCCGATTGGGGCGAAATCGTCGCGGCTTGCCAAGCGGCGGCAAAAAAATTCAGCACAACGCATATTGTCAACGATATTGTTTACACGGGCGAGCAGCCCGCTCCGACGCGTCTGCCGTCTCTCAAGGATGATTTCCTCGAGGGCAGAACACCCGACGTGCTTGTTATCGGCGGCGGCATTTCAGGTGCTTCGATAGCAAGAGAGCTGACCAAGTGGAAGCTTGACGTTTTACTTGTAGACAAGGAGGCAGACCTTGCGCTTCAGGCGTCGGGACGCAACGACGGCGAGGTGCACCCCGGAATCGACCTCGGCAAAGGCTCACTCAAGCACAAGTACATTCGCCGCGCAAACCATATGTATGCAGACGTTTGCCGCGAGCTTGACGTTCCGTTTAAGCAGGTAGGTCAATATGTGCTTTTCCGCAACGCCGCGCTGAAGCCGCTTATCGGTCTGTATGCTTTTTGGCGGAAGCATCACGACGGCATAGAGGACACCGAGATAATCTCGGGCAAGGAGCTTATGCGCCGCGAGCCGAACCTCACACCGGAAACAAAATTCGCAATGTATAATCCGAGCGCAGGCTGTGTTTGCCCGTACGGACTCACCATAGCCTATGCCGAAAACGCCGTTCAAAACGGCGCGCAGGTAAGCCTTAACACCGCCGTGCTTTCCATGGAGGTGTCGGAGCATAACATCATAAGCGTTACCACCAACAGAGGCGTTATTCATCCGAAAATCGTTATCAACGCCGCAGGTGTTTTTGCCGAGGATATTGCCGCCATGGCGGATGACAGATTTTTCTCGATTCATCCGCGCCGAGGAACCAACTCGATTCTTGACCAAAAAGCAGGCGCATATATGCACTCGGTAGCCTCCGTAAAGGACATAAGCGTTCACGGCAAAACCCATTCAAAGGGCGGCGGCATATTGCACACCGTCCACGATAATCTTCTGATCGGACCCGACGCCGTAGAAACGGTTGAAAAGGAAAACACGGAAACACGTGCCGAGAGTATTAAAACCGTCTTCGACAAGCAGACTCAAACAATGCCGGAGCTGTCAAAACGTGATATAATCACTTATTTCACGGGCGTTCGCGCTCCTACCTTTGAGGAGGATTTTATACTTGAACCCGGCAGAAGAACAAGGAATTTGATTCACGTAGCCGGTATTCAATCTCCCGGACTTACAACCGCTCCCGCGGTTGCCGTCGATATGGCGGAGCTTGCGGTCGATATGCTCGGCAAGACCGAGACGGTTGAAAAAAACAACAATTATAATCCCATTCGCAAAGGTGTTCCCGTGCTTCGCGAAATGGACGACGATACAAGAGAAAAAATGATAGCCGAAAATCCCGACTACGGCGAGATTATTTGCCGCTGCGAGCAAATCAGCAAGGGCGAAATTCTCGACGCTTTGAAATCCCCGATATGCGTTCCGACGGTTGACGGTATCAAAAAGCGCATAAGACCGGGAATGGGACGTTGTCAGGGCGGCTTCTGCTCGCCGCTTGTCACCAAAATAATTGCCGAATTTCTCGGCGTTCCGCTGTATGAGGTTAAAAAATCCTCGGCGGAAGCGGTGATAACATACGGCGAAACAAAGGTAAACGAAGGAGGCGAAGAGTGATGACGACAGGTAACTATGACGTACTCGTTGTCGGCGGCGGCCCTGCCGGACTTGCGGCGGCGATAAGCGCTCATGATAACGGTGCCAAGGTTCTCCTTCTTGAAAGAGAGGCAAGGCTCGGAGGAATACTCAAGCAGTGCATTCACGACGGTTTCGGTCTTCATCACTTCGGCGAGCAGCTCTCCGGCCCGGAATACGCCGAGCGGTTTGAGGATGAGCTGTACAAACGCAATATCGAATACAGCACCCTGACGTTTGTCACGAAAATAGACAAAAACGGCGACGGAGGCTTTACGGTGCATACCGTCGGCAGAAGCGGCGTTTCGGTATTTACGGCAAAAGCGCTTGTGCTGGCTACGGGCTGCCGCGAGCGTACCGCCAAGCAGGTATTTATTCACGGTACGCGTCCTGCGGGCGTTTTCACGGCCGGAACCGCACAGCATTTTACAAATCTGCTCGGGCTTATGCCCGCCAAAAAATGCGTAATTCTCGGCTCGGGAGATATAGGACTTATCATGGCGCGCCGGCTTACACTTGAGGGCGCAAAGGTTCTCGGCGTTTATGAGGCAAAGCCTACGCCGTCGGGACTTACGAGAAACCTGCATCAATGCCTGCACGATTATGACATTCCGCTGCACCTGTCGCACACCGTCACTCGCGTGTTCGGAGTTGATAGGCTCGAAGCAGTTGAGATTTCAAAGGTTGACGAAAATATGGCTCCGATACCCGGCACACAGAGCCGCGTCGAATGTGACACGCTGATTCTCTCGGTCGGATTGATTCCCGAAAACGAGCTCGCCGAGTCCGTCGGAGTAAAGCTTGACCCACGCACAAAGGGTCCCGTATGCGACGGCCAGTGTATGACGAGCATCGACGGCGTATTCAGCTGCGGCAACGCTTTGCACGTCAACGATTTGGTTGACTTTGTTTCGCAAAACGCCGAGCAGGCGGGAAAATCAGCCGCTGCTTATTCGGGCAGAGAAAGACGGCTTATTGAGATAACCCCGGGCGACGGCTTATTGTACGCAGTGCCGCAAAGGCTCAATCTCAACGAGGATAACAGTAAAACAGACCTGTATTTCCGCGTCCGCGAGGAGGAAAACAACTGTGTGCTTCATATTTACGCGGACGGTAAGGAAATACTTAAAAAGCGTTACGCATTTATGCGTCCGCCCGAAATGGAAAATCTCACGATTGATTTCAGCGCATGCGAATTAAACGAAAACAGCCGAGTGGAGCTTCGGCTGGAAAGACTCGGTAAAGGAGACGGTGTAAAATGACAAAAGAATTGGTTTGCATCGTTTGTCCCCGTTCGTGCAGAATGACGATTACATCAGACGGCGACGAGCTTGTTGTGACCGGCAACACCTGCAAAAGGGGCAAAGAATTCGCCGTAAGCGAAATGACCGACCCGCGTCGTACCGTTTGCACAACGGTGCGCACCGCCTTCCCTTCGGTACCGGTTCTGCCCGTTCGCGTATCGGGGCCGATTCCCAAAAACAGAATTTTCGACCTGATGCACGAGGTAAACCGTATCACCGTTTCAAAACGACTCGGACGAGAGGAAGTCGTTGTACCGAATATTCTCAATCTCGGCGTGGATTTGATTGCAACAAGCAATATCCTGAAGGACGAGAAGAAGCAACCTTAAAAAAGAAAGAGGGGAAAATCTTTAATGGAACAGTCACTTGTGCTGACCTTTGACGTCGGCACGCAGAGTGCAAGATGCTTGCTTGTCAATGAGAGTGGAGACTTTGAGGATAAGGAGCAGCAAAAATACAAGGTTCCTTATTTATCAAAACAGCCCGGATGGGCAGAACAGACCCCGGATTTTTATTTTAATATTATAGCCGAAATGTCAAAAAAGCTTATCGAGAGAAATGCCGATAAGCTTGACCGCATAACAGCCGTATGCCTTACCTGCATACGTGACACGGTGCTTTGCCTCGACAAAGACAAACGTCCGCTTCGCGACATAATATTATGGCTCGACGAGCGTGAGGCCGACGAGGACGGACAGATTCCGGCAGCAAAACGCGCATTGTTTTCGCTTGTGGGAATGGGAGAATCGGTAGATATGATTTACCGAGCCTCTACCGGCAACTGGATTATGCAAAACGAGCCAGAAATATGGGCCAAAACAGACAAATACGTTATGCTGCCGTCATATCTCAACTATCTTTTGACGGGCGAGCTTAAGGATTCCGTGGCAAATATGATAGGTCACGTACCGTTTGATTACAAAAACCGCCGTTGGATGAAACCCGGTGCTCTCACGCGCTGCGTGTGCAATGTTCCGTCCGAAAAGCTCTGTGAGCTTGTTCCGTCGGGCGAGGTTATAGGCAAAATCACAAAAGATGCGTCCGAAAAAACGGGCATCCCAATGGGACTTCCGCTTATAGCAACCGGCTCCGACAAGGGCTGTGAAACCATCGGTATGTCCGTTGTAAAATCAAACCGAGCAGCAATTTCCTTTGGCACGACCTCAACCTTGCAGATGGCGGTTAAAAAATATTTTGAACCGCAGCCTTATATGCCGGCTTATCCGGCTGTTCCGAACGATATGTTCAACCCCGAATTCGAGGTCTATCGCGGATTTTGGATGATTTCGTGGTTTATAGAGCAGTTTGCCGCGAAGGATAAGGTTGACGCCGCCGAGGAGGGCGTTTGCATAGAGCGTTATCTTGACGATAAAATCAAGGATATTGAGGCCGGCTCCGGCGGACTTATTTTACAGCCGTTCTGGACTCCGGGCATCACGAACCCGAACGCGAGCGGCGCAATTATAGGCTTTTCGGATTTCCATACGCGCTATCATTTGTATCGTGCCATAATAGAGGGCATCTGCTTAGAGCTGTACCATGGGCTCGTTAAAATGCAAAAACGCTCAAGCGTCACGGTAGATGAGCTTTTTGCCGGCGGAGGCGGCTCCAGCAGCCCGGTTGTATGTCAAATTGCCGCAGATGTGTTCGGCTTGCCCGTACACCGTATTCAGACTCACGAGGCGAGCGCAGTCGGCTGTGCCATGGTCGCGTTTATTTCACAGGGTGTTTACGGCAGCTATGAGGACGCCATAGAGCATATGGTACATAAAAAAGACGTATTTATTCCGAACGAGGAAAACCACCGAACCTATATGAAAATTTACGGCAAGGCGTATTCTCACCTTGCCTCAAGATTAAAGCCAATAGAAAAATACCTACATCATTTTCAAACAGGAGGACACTGATAATGAGTACAAAACCGTATAAGGGCTTTGAGCCTAAATGGATGCTTCAGAGAGCACCTGAGAACAGCTATCGTTCAATTTTCCGCTGGGGCGACCCCGACTTCTTCAAATATCCGAAGGAGAGCCTTTACAAATATGTTAAAAAACGCTGCAATCTCAAGGACGAGGAGTTTATGCAGTATAATGACGATTTGGGTCTTGACCCCGTAAATCTCGGCGAAGAGCACGCTCCGAAGATTGACAAAAAGCACGTAAAGGCCATTGCCGCAATAGTCGGCGAAAAGAACGTCTCACAGAGCGACTACGACCGTCTCGCCGTTTCCTACGGACAGACAATGTACGATCTTCTCAGAATGCGTCACCGTCGTTTTGACTCTCTTCCCGACCTTGTTGTTTTTCCGGAGACAAGCGAACAGATTGAGAAAATCGTAGCCTACGTCACAAAGAATAAAATACCGCTCTATGTTTACGGCGGCGGCTCGTCGGTTACAAGAGGCGTTGAGCCCATTAACGGCGGCGTTTCTCTTGATATGCGCCGCAACTTCAACAAAGTCATTAAATTCAATGAGACCGACCAGACCATTACCGTTCAGGCAGGTATGTCCGGACCAAAGCTTGAGGAAACGCTTCAAAACGCTCAGAGCCTTTTCGGTGCAAAGCGTCCGTACACCTGCGGCCACTTCCCGCAGTCGTTTGAATATTCCTCCGTCGGCGGTTGGACCGTCACACGCGGTGCCGGTCAGAACAGCACCTATTACGGCACCATAGCCGATATAGTTGTTTCGCAGAAATACGCCACACCGATAGGTAAAATCGAGACAAGTCACTATCCGAGAGAGGCAACGGGACCGAATCTCAATCAGGTCATGATGGGCGGCGAGGGCACCTTCGGCGTTCTTACCGAGGTCACGCTCAAGTTTTTCCGCTGGATGCCCGAAAACAGAAAACGCTTTTCTTATATGTTCAAGGACTGGCCGACAGCTATGCGCGCCGCTCGTGAAATGATGCAGTGTGAGTGCGGCTTCTCCTCTGTTTTCCGTCTTTCAGACCCTGAGGAGACTTCGTTAATGCTCCATCTTTACAACGTTGACGAAACGCCGCTTGAGCCTCTTCTCGATAAATTGGGCTACAAGGACTTTGAGCGCTGTCTCTTCCTCGGATTTACAGACGGCGAAAAGGGCTTCTCAAGAAACGTTGCGCATAACATAATGAAAATTGCCGTTAAGCACGGCGGTATCCCGATGACCGGCTACGTATGCAAGGGCTGGGAAAAGGGCCGCTTCAACGACCCGTATCTTCGCGATACACTCATGGATTTCGGCTTTATGATTGATACGCTTGAGTGCACGGTCAACTGGTCAAATATGGCTCGTGTTCACCGTGAGGTTCGTGAGGTTTGCCATAAGCTTCCGAACACAATCGTTACAACTCATATGTCGCATTGCTATCCGCAGGGCGCCAACCTCTACTTCATCTTTATGACTAAAATGCAGGACGAAGAGGAGTTCCGTGCTTATCACGCAACAATTCTCGACGCCATACAGAAGAGCGGTGCGGCCATCAGCCACCACCACGGTATCGGAAAGATGTTTGCTCCGTGGCTTGAGGGCTACCTCGGTGAAAAGGAATACGGTATAATCCGCACGCTTAAAAACTATTTTGACCCCGATTACCTTATGAATCCGGGCGGAACCATAGGCCTTGACCTTAAGCCCGAGGACAAAAAGTATCTGCGTGAGCATACCGAGTATGTTGACGAGCTCAAGGACTGAAAAGGCTGTTGAAGCGCGGCTCAAAGCCGTAACGTCAAGCACAAACACATAAAATCAAGGCTTTCGTCTCACCTGAAACGAAAGCCTTTTTATTGCCGACCACAGAAAAACTTACTTTTTGTATAAGCTTTCGGCATTTGCGGCTGTTGACTGTTTGCCGTCGTAATTATATAATAATTTATAACATAATTTTGCCGCATATGTGATATGCCGCACAAGCAAAGAGGTTCATCATGACAGATAAGAGCTATTCAATTATTTTCAGCAGTCCGACAGGCAACACGAAGCTGCTCGCCGACACCATTCGCGACGCGCTGCCGGAGGAAAACTGCAATTATTTCGGAGTGAGCGAAAACGCCGATACACAATCCGACATTTTATTTATAGGCTTTTGGACGGATAAGGGAACCGCCGACAAGGCGACCTTGGATTTGCTCGAAAAGCTGAAAAATAAAAGGATTTTTCTTTTCGGAACGGCGGGCTTCGGCGGAGACGAGGAGTACTTCAAAAAAATCCTCGCAAATACAAAAAAGAGCATTAGTGGCAGCAACATCACAGTCGGTGAGTATATGTGTCAGGGAAAAATGCCGCAAACGGTCAGGGAGCGCTATATCAAAATGAAAAGCCTACCAAATCCCGTGCCGAATCTCGATATGCTGATTGAAAACTTTGACCGTGCTCTGTCTCATCCCGACGAAAACGATTTGAAAAAGCTGAGGCTCTCCGTGGAAAAGCTGTAATATGAAGCGACAGCGTAAACGATCCTGTTAAGCTGTGCCGCGTATCATATTACTATTGATTTATTGTAAAAATAATGATAAAATATTCAGCGTAGCACGTAAGCAGGTGTAGTTTAATGGCAGAACATCAGCTTCCCAAGCTGAATACGGGGGTTCGATTCCCCTCACCTGCTCCAAAAACGGCAAGTATCCTTTGATGCTTGTCGTTTTTTACTTTTTCGCATTTTACTCTCGTCTCGCTTTTCTTTTGTCTACCCTCAGTCCGCTCGCTTCATTATTCGCTGTTCACTTTTCTCTCTTCGCTCAACCTCTCCTCTCTTGCAGAGGAAGGTGAGCCTCGTCAAGGCAAGCCGGAGGGATTTTGCGGAGTTATATGGAATTTAAATAGATTGTGCGTGACTTTTTAATCCGCTTTTTGCCTCCCTTGTAAAGGGAGGTGGGTTGCCGCAGGCAAGCCGGAGGGATTTCTTGGGAGCATATGGAATTTGAATAAAAAGCGCAATACCTTTTAATCCCTCAGTCCGCTCGCAAACTCGCGTCCAGCTCCTGACGGGAGCCCGTCCCCTTTGTCGCTCCGCGACATTTCCCCACACTGTGGGGAATCACCCTTTACAAGGGAGCCTATTACTATTAGAGTGCCGCGCCTTATAAATAAAATCCATTAAAAAAGCTCCCCTTGGGGGAGCTTTTCGTTATTATTCGCCGCCGGTACGTCTGAAAAGGTCGTTAATGTGCCTGAAATAATTTTTGTCTATACCGTCTATTGTTTCCTCGGTGGTTCTGAACTGCCAGTTGCCGAACGCTCTGCCGGGAACATTCATACGCGCGTCCGAGCCGAAGCCGCACATATCCTGATAAGAAATGACGGCAAGCTTTGCCGAAGAGCGCCACACGGTTTCGATAATCTTGCGGCAGGACGGGCTGTAATATCCGCCGTCGCCCCAGTTATCGCCCGTAAATCCGCAGTAATCAAGCGCAAAGGCTCGCTCTTCGGGCGTTGCCTCCCAAAGCCACGCAAGTAGCGTTGTATTGTCGTGCGTGCCGACATATGCTACGGTATTCAGCGGATAGTTATGCGGCAGATGTGTGCTGTTTCCGCACGGGTCAAAGCCGAACTGTATTACACGCATACCGGGGAACCGAGTTTCATCGAGCAGCTGTGTGACGTCCTCGCCGAACACGCCGAGATCCTCTGCAATAATAGGAACGTCTCCCATTTCTTCCTTTACGGCGTTAAAAAATTTCATTCCGGGCCCCTTGACCCATTCGCCGTTTTTCGCCGTTTTTTCGTCCGCAGGAACAGCCCAATATGACGCAAATGCGCGAAAATGGTCAATCCTGACCGTATCATAAAGTCGAAAAGCGTCCTTTATGCGGCTGAGCCACCAGGCATAGCCCGTTTTTTCAAGCACATCCCAATTATAAAGCGGATTGCCCCAAAGCTGACCGTCCTTTGAGAAGTAATCGGGCGGAACTCCCGAAACTCTGCGGCGCACAAAGCTGCGCTCGTCTATCTCAAAAAGCTCCGTATTGCTCCAAACATCGGCACTGTCGGTTGAGACGTATATCGGCATATCGCCGAGTATTTTTACGCCGTTTTCGTTGGCAAACTGCTTTATGCGGTGCCATTGAGAAAAGGCAATATACTGCTCGAATTTATAAAAATCAGCTTCGTCTTTCAACTCGTCTCTGTTTTTAAGCGCATTTTCGTACCGCGCAAATTTTTCATCCCACTCATACCATGGCCTGCCGCCGAATTTTTCCTTTGCGGCGCAAAACAGCGAATATGCTTCGCACCACGGGTTCTCCTCGCAGAATTTTTCAGTCTCCGCAGATACTTCGTTTTTCTTGTTTTGATACGCGATTTTTAAAAGCTCCCTGCGGCTTTTTGCGGCAAATTCGTAGTCCGCCGTGTAAGGCGAGCCGTAATATACGCTTCTTGCAAGGTCGTCTTCCGACACAAAGCCGTCATTTTTGAGCGTGTCAGGGTCAATCAGAAGTGGTGACAACGCAAATGCCGCCGGAGACGCATAAGGTGAGCCGTAAAAATCCGTAGGACAAAGCGGCAGCACCTGCCAATATGAAAACCCCATATCCTTGATACGGCGTATAAACCGTTTTGTCTCTTCGCCCATTACGCCGATTCCGTATTTTGACGGGAGCGACGTGATATGCATTAAAACTCCGCCGGCTCTTGTGTTAAGCATTATATAATTCCCCTTTTTTGAGCTTCGTCTTGATTTATGCCGCTTTGAGATACTCCTCAAGGCACAGGCCGCTCTTATTCATCGCCTTTGCAGCCTCTTTGCCGACATAACGCCAATGCCACGGCTGATAATTCATACCCGTTTTGTCAGTTTTATTTTCGGGATAGCGCAAAATAAAGCCGTAATCCTGCGCATTTTTTACAAGCCACGAAAACTCCTTTGTAGAGGCAAAATCGGAGCTTGCACTCACAATATCCATTGACAGGCCGAGATTTTGCTCGGAATATCCGCCCGGCAAAATAAACGTGCGCGCCTTTGCGGCGGCGTCGTCATCGGACAAGCCCTGATTTTTATAATAATTCACTTTGCGATTGTAATTATCGTTTTGACGTGAAACCGAGCAATACCCTGCATACGGAGTTAAAATGCAACCGTCCTTCTTTGCGGCGTCGTACATCTCTTGATACGCTTTAACAACTCTCGAATCAAGCTGCACACTGCTTCCGCTTATCGCGTTTGCAAGCGACGGCACATATCCGTCGGGCAGCTTATGCCCTGCGTTAACAAGCGTGAGCTCCCAATTGCCCGAGCTCGGGTCTATGGTTTGGGGATTGTTAAAATCGGCTGCCGAAGCCGTAACGGGCGGTGCCGAGGCAGTCGTCTCCGGAACGGTTTCGGGCTCGGTCGTCTCCTCTGTGGTTTCCTCCTCCGATGTCTCCTCCTCGGTAGTGTCCTCCTGCGTGGCGGGCTCGTCGAGTCTTGCCTCAAGTCTCTCAACGGCAGGGTCCTTTACCTCTCTTTGCCCTATCGTAAGCTCGCCCACTATAAGCCCCGTCATTATAACGGCCAAAATTACAAACAGCAAAAATTTTCTTTTTACCGTCTTTTTCAATCTGACTTTTTTCTTCATATTTCGCGTCCTTTTAAAATCTCTTCTTGATATTTTAAAATGTTTACGTCGGATTGTCAATCAAAAGGCGCATTTCGGCGACAAAATTCAGCCGACGGAGACTTTTTTCTCATCAAAGTAAACGAAACCTTCAATCCACACATTGATTTTTTATCTTTAAGGCTCTCCGACAATGCGCAAAAAAGACCCTGCGGATTTTACTCTGCAAGGTCTTTTTCCTGTTATGGTTTAAAAATTGGGGTTGCCCAAAATCAAACTCTGATTATTTGTTCTTCTCTGCGATTGCAGCCTGAGCAGCAGCAAGACGAGCAATAGGAACACGGAACGGTGAGCAAGATACATAGTCGAGGCCGATCTTGTGGCAGAACTCAACAGAAGACGGGTCGCCGCCGTGCTCACCACAGATACCGCAGTGAAGTGACGGACGGGTAGCTTTACCGTTCTTAACAGCCATTTCCATGAGCTGGCCTACGCCGACCTGGTCAAGCTTAGCAAACGGATCGCTCTCGAATATCTTCTTGTCATAGTAAGCACCGAGGAACTTACCTGCATCGTCACGGCTGAAGCCGTAAGTCATCTGAGTAAGGTCGTTGGTACCGAAGCAGAAGAACTCAGCTTCCTTAGCGATGTCGCCTGCGGTAAGAGCCGCACGCGGAATCTCTATCATGGTACCTACTTCATACTTCATATCGGAGCCGGCAGCTGCAATTTCTGCATCTGCAGTCTCAACAACGATGTCCTTAACATATTTAAGCTCTTTAGCGTCGCATGAAAGCGGAATCATAATTTCGGGAGCAACAGTCCAGTCCGGATGAGCCTTCTGAACGTTGATAGCGGCGCGGATAACAGCCTTAGTCTGCATCTTTGCGATTTCCGGATAGGTTACTGCAAGACGAAGTCCGCGGTGACCCATCATCGGGTTAAACTCGTGAAGAGAAGCGATGATAGCCTTAATCTGCTCAACGGTCTTGCCCTGAGCGTCTGCAAGCTTCTTGATGTCAGCTTCTTCGGTGGGAACGAACTCGTGAAGAGGCGGATCGAGGAAACGGATTGTTACCGGGCAGCCCTCAAGCGCTTCATAGAGCTTTTCAAAGTCGCTCTGCTGATAAGGAAGAATCTTATCAAGAGCAGCTTCTCTCTCTTCAACGGTGTCGGAGCAAATCATCTCTCTGAATGCGGCAATTCTGTCCTCTTCAAAGAACATATGCTCTGTACGGCAAAGGCCGATGCCCTCAGCGCCGAGCTCTCTTGCCTTCTTAGCGTCAGCCGGAGTATCTGCATTGGTACGAACCTTGAGGGTTCTGTACTTATCAGCCCAGCCCATTATTCTGCCGAAGGTGCCTGCTATGGTAGCGTCAACAGTCGGGATAATTCCCTCATAGATGTTACCGGTAGAACCGTCTATTGAAATGTAGTCGCCCTCGTGGAATTCCTTGCCTGCGAGAGTGAACTTCTTATTTTCTTCGTCCATATCGATAGCTGTGCAGCCCGATACGCAGCAAGTACCCATACCGCGTGCAACAACGGCAGCGTGTGAAGTCATACCGCCGCGAACGGTGAGAATACCCTGAGAAGCCTTCATACCGGTGATGTCCTCGGGAGAGGTCTCAAGACGAACAAGAACAACCTTTTCGCCTCTCTCGTTCCACTCCTCTGCGTCCTCTGCGGTGAATACTATCTTACCGCAAGCAGCACCGGGAGAAGCACCGAGGCCCTTGCCGAGCGGAGTAGCTGCTTTAAGAGCTGCTGCGTCAAACTGCGGGTGAAGAAGAGTATCAAGGTTACGCGGGTCGATCATAGCTACCGCTTCTTCCTCGGTTCTCATACCCTCGTCAACGAGGTCGCAGGCAATCTGAAGAGCTGCCTGAGCTGTTCTCTTACCGTTTCTGGTCTGAAGCATATAAAGCTTGCCGTGCTCAACGGTGAACTCCATATCCTGCATATCTCTGTAATGATCCTCAAGAGTCTTGCAAACATTTTTAAACTCTGCAAATGCCTCGGGGAACTTCTGCTCCATCTCTGTGATGTGCATGGGAGTACGAACGCCTGCAACAACGTCCTCGCCCTGAGCGTTTGTAAGGAACTCACCGAAGAGGCCCTTAGCGCCGGTAGCCGGGTCACGTGTGAATGCAACGCCTGTGCCGCAATCATCGCCCATGTTGCCGAATGCCATTGACTGTACGTTAACTGCGGTACCCCATGAATACGGGATGTCGTTATCACGGCGATAAACGTTTGCACGGGGGTTGTCCCATGAACGGAAAACAGCCTTGATAGCGCCCATGAGCTGATCCTTGGGATCGCTCGGGAAATCCTCGCCTATTTTAGCCTTATACTCATCCTTGAACTGCATAGCGAGCTTTTTAAGGTCGTCGGCGTCAAGCTCTACGTCCTGAGTTACGCCCTTTTCCTTTTTCATAGCGTCTATAAGCTGCTCAAAATATTTCTTGCCGACTTCCATAACAACGTCGGAATACATCTGAATAAATCTTCTGTAGCAGTCCCAAGCCCATCTCGGATTGCCTGACATTTCGGAAATTGTGTTAACAACCTCCTCGTTAAGGCCGAGGTTGAGGATTGTGTCCATCATACCGGGCATTGAAGCGCGCGCACCGGAACGAACCGATACGAGAAGCGGATTTTTCTTATCGCCGAACTTTTTACCGGTGATGCCTTCCATCTTTACGATGTACTCGTTTATTTCAGCCATGATCTCGGGATTGATCTCGCGGCCGTCCTCATAATACTGAGTACAAGCTTCTGTTGTGATAGTGAAGCCCTGCGGTACCGGAAGACCGATGTTGGTCATTTCGGCAAGGTTTGCGCCTTTACCGCCGAGGAGCTCACGCATGTTAGCATTACCCTCTGAAAAAAGGTAGCAATACTTTTTTGCCATTGAGAATACCTCCAATTATAAATTACAGTGTTAATGGCTGCCCTCGCTTTAAAGCTATGGGCATTATAAACCGCTTGATATTATAACAGAAAAAATACGGCATTTCCATAGTTTTTGCGAATTTTTTGTATTTCGGCGAAATAAATTAAGCACAAAATATAATTTTGAGCATTTTAGGGGAAAATATGCAAGTTTTACGCCGTTTTTTGCGAATAACAACTGTGCAAATCAAAAAGGAGCCGTAAAAATTACAGCTCCTTTCGGAAATGAAATTATACAAGACCCGCGTACATCTTTAAGATGTACTCCGCGTCAAAGGTCGAAATATCGCCGCTGCGGTTTGCATCCGCAACATATTTAGCCGTAGGGGACAGCTCCTCCATACCGTTTACGTATCTTAAAGCAAGCCTTGAGTCAACGGGCGTTATGCTGCCGTCAAGGTCCACGTCGCCGAACTTTGCCGTAAGCGGAGCCACGTAGTGAGTTCCCGCATTATAAACGAGAAACTGCGGATACTCCGCCCAAGTGTCAACGGTCGGCTGCGTTTTCGCCGTCATTGCCCGCACATAAAGGTCACAGCCGTTTTTGCGGTAATCAAACATCGAATGCCCGTAATTCTTTATAAACCAGGTGTTTTCGGGAAACATACACGAGGAAGCGTCGATAATGCCGTCCTCGGAAAGACGGTTATGCCCGTCGTCCCTCGCCTGAACGTAATCGTCGCCGAGAGTCGTTTTAAGACGGGCGCAGGTGGCACCGCCGCTTGTACGGTTTGTCTCTATAACTCCGTCGCTCGTGTAATCGGCGGTAGGCGTAAACGGCGCTATATAAAGATTGTAGTTTGAGAATATGCAAACAGAAGTGCCGCTTGCCTTGGCTCTCTGTAAAATTGAAGAAATATTCGCCTGTATATTGTGTATCTCGTCGATTTTTCTCTCAAAGGTCGCCCAGTTGGCAGCTATCACGGAAGCCGAAACACCGCTTTGCTGCTGATTTTTCTCCATATACCCCTTCATTACGGCTTTTGCGTCATCATAGTATTCATCGGGTACAAACGCCCAAAGACTCGGCGTGTAGCCGAAGCCGGAAACAAGGCACTCGGCATAAATGCGGTCCTTATAGGTTCTGCCGCTGCCGTCGGGAAGCTCGGTTTCAAGGAATCCCTCAAGCTTCGGCACCACAAGCTGCAAAAGCTTTAAGGTGTCAAGGACCTTGCCGAGAGTGTCGGAATTCATACTTTGATTTATAAACGGGATAAGCTCATCTGTGCCGACGGCTATTTCGCCCTTAAAGAGACAGCCCACCATATCAAGCCCCGTAAATGCGGAATTTAGCATGGTTATGTTTGAGACGTCGTCACAGCCGTAAAGTCCCAAATACGAAGCCAAAACCGCTCCGCCCATACTGTGGCCGGCAATCGACACCTTGTCGACGTGCTTATCTGCCTTGATTTTTTGAACATACGTGTTTATGTCCGCTGCAAGCTCCTGCATGGATTTATGCCAAGCAAGACCGTAAACGTAAACATTGTCGGCACCGACTTCGTCGCAGCACGCGTCAACTATATCCTTATCGAAGGCGTCTGCCCTTGTGACCTCGTCAAGTCCGTATTGCGATACCGGCTCGGTATATTGGTCTATAACGGTGACGTCGGGGTGCTTTGCCGTGCCGTCGGGATTGCACGAAACCGGCTCGAAAAGATCGTTTGCTATTTCCACTATTCCCGTGCAAAACGTTTCATAATCTCCCTTTAAAAACGCGCCGAGCGGAGCTATGGCGTTTTTCGCCATTTCAACTATTGCGTCCTGCGACGGCCCCCAAACCTGATTTCCGTCACCGTCCACCAGCACATATTCGCCGAAGCCGGCTATTATCAGGATAGGCGTAACCTTATCCTTGGGCTCTGCGGCTGCCGCGGGAACAAAGCAAAGAACTGTCATGGTCAGTGCCAAAAGTACACTGACAAGCTTTTTCATCCTGTTTTTTGACATAATTATTCTCCCCCTGCTTTAAACAATTAAGTAGATATTACCATAATTATATCATTTTTGCAATATTTTTTATATAATCAGCTCATAAAATCCGTCTCAACCCTTTTAATTGACATTTCGGGTGAATATGTCCATTTATCTATGTGACCGTCACTTATAAAATAATCCGCCGCCGGACTTTTGCCGTCACCGGTAAAATAGTCCACGATAATAAGCTTTATTTTCATCCTTTCGGGATTTATGCTTTTTATGTAAACCGCGGCACTGTCGCCTGCGCGCGGCCCGGAGGCACATTCGGCAAGCCCTGCAAGATTGGGCGCAAGCTCCACGAATATACCGTAATCCTCCACAGAGCGTATTACTCCGGGCACGGTTTCTCCGGGCGCGAATTTTGAAGCATTTTCCTCCCAAGTGCCGAGCAGTTCCTTTTGCGACAAGGTGATTCTGCCGTTTTCGTCTATCGATTTCACAACTGCCTTTATATCCTGATTAACCGAAAAACGAACACACGGATGAGGTATGCGCGACACCGAGATACCGTCTATCGGCATAAGTGCCGAAATGCCTGCGCCTATGTCGCAAAACGCGCCGAACGGCTCAAGGTGCGTCACGCGCGCGTCGATTATATCGCCCGGAATGAGTCTTGAAGTATAATTTGCCGCGCACTCCTCTTGGAGCTTGCGGCGGCTGAGCAGAGCGAATGTCTCGCCCCTTTCATTCTCGGAAAATCCCGTTATCACAAAGTCAACTGGCTTATTAACGCGCGATATTATGGCTATGTCGCGAACCGTGTTATCTTCAATCCCCATAGCGCATTCCTTGCGCGGCATAAATCCCTTCATACACCTTAAATCCACGTCGAGATTGTGTCCTCGGTCGCAGAGAACCGCGCGCGCCTCAAGCGATTCTCCCGACAAAAAGGCGTTTTTGAGCTCAGCCGGGCTTGAAAGTCTTTTTTCGACGGCTTCGATGTCTGCTCGTGAACCCTCGGGGTAATATTTTTTCATAATTCTCACCTGCTTTGTTTACACTATGCCTGCCGCTTTATAAACACCGTGTCCCTTATGGCAGGTACAACACTATATGTATATGCGGCAGCTCTTCGGTTGAGAATTAACGCGCGATTTTATTTTAGCCCGGCAAGTCTCCGGTTTTGCCGCGACGCAGAACGAAGCGAGCCGCTCAAAACCGTAATAAACAAAGTCCGCAAAATGCAAAAGTGCCGCAAACACGAGGTCTGCGACACTTTTTTACACCATATTCAAATATCACTTTTTAGCCTGCTTTGAGTACTTCTTGAGATATATAAATCTCATAAGTCTTGTCTCAATGGGGTTTATGGGCTTGCCTGCCTCAAACAGTCTTGCGCCGACTGCGGTCTTGCAGCCCTTATCCATTACCATTTCAACCGCTGTGGCATCATATTCGCTGCCCGATACGCAAAGCGCACCGTTGTTGTTAAGAAGAACGCCGTTTCTTCCCTTAAGAGCCTTTACGACCTTCTTCGCGGTCTTTTTTGTGCTGTTGGGATTAAATGTTACCGAGCGAACGGTTGCGCCGACAAGCTGTGCAAAATCGTCAAGAAGCGGCTTCATTGTTTTGCCCGACTTAGACATTGCGACTTCCGCCGGTGTTTTGGTGTGCATAATGAAGTTTACGTCCTTGCGCTTTTTATAGATGGCTCTGTGCATTTCAGCCGAAGCCGGATAATCATTGCCTGCTACAAGCTCACCCGTTTTAATGTCTATTCTGACTATCGAGCCGTCGCCGTCTACGGCACTTATATTAAACACGCTGCCGTCACGTTCGCTGTTGCACGGCTCAAATACCGGAGCTTCCTTGGCACTCGAGTCAAAGAGCGAGCCGATATACTCGGCTACGTCGCCGAGGGTCTCGGCTACCTTACCGGTGATGAGACGGTATCTGTTTTTAACGGTAGTTTCGCAGATCTTTTCGAGCTCTGCCGCCACCTTAAACGCCTCGTCGTAATCCTTACCCATGCAAAGAGCACCGTGGTGAGCCATAATTACGGCCTTGGAGTCCGAACGCTTTATAGCCTCGACAACGCCCTTGCGAAGCTTGCCGGTTCCGGGAAGTCCGTATGCCGCAATCGGTACATTATCGCCGACTATTTCGGCCGACGCGGGTTCAACCTCGTTTATATCCATACCGAGCGCACTTATGACGGACGCCTGCATCTGATGCGTGTGAATTACGAAATTAACCTCGGGGCGAAGACGATATGCCTCGGCATGAATGCCCTTTTCGGAGGACGGCTTAATGTCACCCTCATAGCTGCAATCGTCGATATTAACAACTACTATTTCGTCGGGAGTAAGAGTTTCATAGGGACGTCCGCTCGGAGTAATAACGAATTTCTTATCGTCTACTCTGCAAGAAATATTACCCCATGTTCTCGCGATAAGGCCGTATTCAACAACCTCTATACCGGCTTTAATGACGAGCTGTTTTGCTTCCATTATATCCATTGTATTCACCTCTTCGTTATTTATAACAAAGCGGGACAGACGGAAAACCCGTCCGCCCCGTTTTCTTGGGATTAAATTCAGTCAGCCTTAACAGCGACGTTTTCAAATACTCTGTCGAAGCAAGCAAGAGCCTGGTCGATCATCTTAGGAGTATAAGCGGCTGAAGTATAAAGACGGCTGCCTGCGAGAGTTACAAGACCCTCTGCCATATAAGCTGCGCCCATATGCTCCATTTCCTTCTGTCTTACGCCGGTCTCGCCGAGAATTGCCGGGATTTCCCACGGTTTCTTCCAGTTGATCTGATAGTGCATTGTGCCGACTGTCTCAAGGTGGCAGATAGAGCCGGTGTTCCAAACTACGAAGGGAAGACCGTGCTTCTTAACGAGCTCTTTAAGACCCGCACAAATTCTGTCGCCCATCTGACCTGCCTTCTGGCAAGCGTTGGTTCTTTCGATTTCTTCAAGAGTGAAGTAACCTGCGCAGCATGAAAGCGGGTTAGCGGTCATTGTGCCGCCGACAAGAGCCTTGTGGATCTTCTTACCGCTCGAATCAAGGCCTGCACCGAGATACTTCATGTACTCTCTCTTACCGCCGATGCCGCCTGCACCCGGATAACCGCCTGCAATAACTTTACCGAATATGGTAAGGTCGGGCGATACGCCGAAGTAACCTTGAGCACCTGCCATACCGATACGGAAGCCTGTAACAACCTCATCGAACACGAGAAGTGCGCCGTATTTGCGGCAAAGACGCTCAACGCCCTTAACATATTCAACGGTGATGGGGGTAGTACCGCTCTCGGGGCCTACCGGCTCCATATAAACGGCTGCTGTGCCGCCGCGGAACTGGTTGAGTCTGAGCTTTCTCTCAAGCTCGTCAAGATCGTTCGGAGTAGTCTCCTGAATGAACATGAAGCAGTTGAGCGGAACACCGTGAGCCTGTGTGAACTTGGTGCCGTTTACGCGGATACCGTAAGCCATCTGATCTGACCAGCCGTGGTAAGCGCCGCCCATCTTTATGATGTTCTTATGCTTTGTAGCAAGTCTCGCGATACGAGCCGCACCCATGCAAGCCTCGGTGCCCGAGCCCATCATACGGAACATATCAACGGTTTCAATGCTGTCGGAAATCTTTTTGGCGAGCTTGTACTCAAACTCGTGGAAAAGTCCGGTTGAGGGACCGCAAGTATTAAGGAGGTCAATAACCTGCTCACGAACAGCTTTCGGGTTGGAGCCGAGAACAGTCGGACCGCCTGCCTGAAGGAAGTCAAAATACTTGTTGCCGTCAATGTCATAGAGATATGCACCCTCTGCCTTTGTGAAAACAAGCGGGAAGGGATAGTTGAAAGCAAGGTTATGCTGAACGCCGCCGGGGATTATCTGGCGAGCTTCCTCAATCTGTGCTTTTGATTTGAGGCACTTTTTGTTGTAATACTCATCCTCGTATTTTTTAAGAGCCTCCGGCTTGATGGTGTAAATCGGCTTTTTAATAAGCTCATCAAGCTCTTTGTTGACTGCAACAGCGTCATTGTACTCCGAAATTGCAAATCTTGTGTCCATATCGTGACCTCCGTTTAATAAAATTAACGAAACGGTGCTGCGCAAAAGCGGCGCACCATAGATAACCACGTGTAGTGAATTACCGTTCACTTGTAATTATAGCACAAAAAAGACTCTTGTCAACGCAAAAATACGACGCGGCAAACAAATCGAACTCAAAATTACGGACGTTTAGATGTTTTTTAACTATTATTTGAATTTATTAAACTAAACAGCCGCGAAATTGAAAAAATGACGAATACATCTGTGGGGTGTAAATGAGCAACTACACAATATATTGATGGTTACTCCGTCAAAATAAATAATCGATGTGTTAATTATTCGTCAATCTGCCGAAATTTCGAAATCGCGGCAAAAATCGCGGATTTTTTGCATAAATGTCTCTTTCGGCTGCCGAATTTACATTGCAGCCGCTTTCAGGCTACATCAAATAGGGTGATTCCCCACAGTGTGGGGAAATGTCAAAAGGCACCCTTGTAAAGGGTGATTCCCCACGGTGTGGGGAAATGTCACGTAGTGACAAAGGGGACGGGCTCCCGTCAGGAGCTGGACGCGAGTCCACGAGCGGACTGAGGGATTAAAAAGTAATTTGCTTTCTATTTAAATTCCATATAACTCCGCAGAATCCCTCCGGCTTGCCTTCGGCAACCCACCTCCCTTTTCAAGGGAGGCAAAAAGCTTCCAAACTGCTTTGGCGAGGCTTGCTCTCTGCAAGGGAGGCTGAAAAGTAAAAAGACGAAAACGGAAGTGGAAAACGAATAGTGAAAAGGGCGGGCAGGGGTGTGTGGAAAGCTCCTCATATGACACACAAAAAAAGCATAGGCATACAGCACCTAAATTAAGTACAAAAACAGAATAGGCACACGATATCAGAATGGGGTACAGAAACGGAATTGTGCACAAAATGCAAAACAGGGCACAAAAAAACAGAGCAAGGCGAACCTTGCTCTGCTTATGATTGTTAATAAATCGGATCGATTGCTACGTGAGCGTCAGATCTCAACCCAACCCGAGTCGCCGCCCTCTACGGGGCCGGTGCCTATGGAGATTGTGATGATATCATCAAGCTCGTATGCAGAAACATCGAAATCCGGTGTTTGATAAACCTGTTTCATTGAGATTTAATCTCCTTTCAAGATATAATAATAAAATTTAATGTCGGAACGGAATATTCAGTTTTGAACAGCCGAACCGATAGTAAAGTTTCGCTGTGGTTTCTTGGTAAAATTCAATTACTGAGCTTTCCAAGCAGCAACAGCAGCATCATATCCTGAAGCAACTTTAGCAGTTACAGCTGCGGAATACCAAACGTAATGATCGGCAGTACCGTCATTGTAGCATACGTAAGCAATGCAGTCAATATCAGTTGCCTGAGAAGCATGAGAGATATTCTTGACAATTGCGCCGAAGTATGCATCGGAAGAAGCGTTTGCCTGACTTACATAGTCGGTAGAAGCAGCCTTCCAAGCTGACGGAAGTGCGGTGCCTTTTTCAACTGCTGCCTTAGCATCAGCTGCATCGGCAGCGCCTGTGTTGGCAGCAATGAAGCCAACGCTCTTAATTTTATTGCCGTTTGAGTTCATAGCAGCGAAGTCAGCAGCTGTGATAACCGAAGTAAGTCTGAACTGGAAGAGATCATCCGGAGCAGTTGTCTTATCGCCTGTGAACTTAACCTGAGTCTTATACTTAGCTACAGCATAAGACGGAGCTGACGGCATGTTAGCCATAATGTTAGCTCTTGTAGTATCAATGCTTGCCTGAGGAACATAAGTAGCTACAGTAGAACCTGTTGTCTGCTTAATGTACTGAGCCTTTGAACCACTTGCATCGGAAATCAATATGTTTTTGTTACCAGCAGCAAGAGCAGCTGCATCACCGGTAACATTGAAAACGATGCTAAACTGAACAACTGAAACGCCATCAGCTTCTTCAGTAACTTTATATCCGGTTTTTGCCGAATGACCTTTTGTTGTGTCGCCATTAACAACCTGAAGGACGCAGCTGTTATACAGAGCTTTTTCTTCCTCTGTCATTGTCGAGTTGGCCATTGTCAATGAAGCAAATGTCGGGTTAACTGTCGGTTTTGTTGTCTCTTTTGCATATTCAGCCCAGTCACCATGAAACGTACGAGTTGTAAGGTCGGGCGTATAAACCGTGTTATCAAAGAGGATAGCGAGACGCATATCACTCATAAGTTGGTTATAGTCAGACATATCTAAAGCGATTGTAACAGTAACTTTTGCGCCTGGAACAATCTCTTTCTCGGTTTTATCCGCCTTAACGACAAAACCGAAAGTCTTACCATCAGTCAAAGCCGACGAGCTCATAACCATCATGCTTAAGGCCATTACTACAACAAGAGCCACACTTAAAATTTTTCTCATCTTAAGCATAAATTAATCTCCTATTTGTAAATATATAATTGTTTTGCAGTGATGACAATTACCACGCAGAATTGAAAGCTTCAGCGAGTACATTCTGATCGCTAAGCAATTCAACGAACTGGTCATGTAATTCTATTGCACCTGCGTCAGCAGAGTCAATAGCACTGTCGCCGTTTACTTCAGCAGCGTAATAAGGAGCTGTATCTTCGTCCAAAAGTTCAACGAACTGGTCATGCAATTCAACTGCAGCAGCGTCAGCTGAGTCAACTGCACCGTCGCCGTTTACATCGCCGAAGTAAATGAATACATAGGTTGCAACTACTTCGCCGCTATCATTTTTAAGAAGGATGGTTGCTCCGGTAGTTATATTGCCCTGATCGTTGGCAACTACTTCAATAGAACCTGCTTTTGTAGTAACAAAATCCTCAATGTTTTCGCCATTAAGGGTATCTATACCGAATACACAGCCGGCATAATCGCCCGAACCTGTGCAAAGGTTTGTTCTGATTACGGTACCGTAATCTACACCTTTTTCGGTAAGGATAAGTTCCGGATCAGCTGCAGCAGCAGCCTTCATTACCGGGAAAGTAAGTTTCTGACCTGTGGTATAAACCGTAGAGGTTACATCAGAGGTCTTGTAGGAACCTACATAGAGTTTACCGCCGAGATTGGTCATTGTTTTCTGATCGTTGAGCACACCGAAAGCGGCCGCAGTATCGGAAATGGCCTTAGAAGCGGTAAAGGTGAGGGTCGAAAGTACGACGCCGTTTGCCTTCTGAGCAACAGCTCCGCCGGCAGCCTGCGGTAATACGCCGACATAGACACAAGTCTTGCCGCCCGCAGTAGCATCATTTACGACCGTCTTTGTTGCATCGCCTGCACCGAACAGCGTTGAAGCGGTTGTGCCGCTTACAAACTTAACAGCACTGCTGTCATACTGAACAGGAACAGAAACCGTTGCAGCATAATAATCTGTAGTTAATTTTACGGTAACCTTGACCGTTTCGCCTGCGCTGTAAGACGCCTTGTCAAACGATAAAGCGATAGTGCCGTTTTCTGCGACACCGGTATTATCATTTGCGAAAACGCCGACTGCAAGCACGCCAAGGAGCATAACTACAGATACAATAAGGCTAATAGCCTTTTTTGCCTTGGTCATTTTTTGCCTCCTTCTATTCTTAATCAATATTAAATATACACTTTTGAGAGCACAATGTCAATAATTTGTGAATAAAAATGGCACGCCGAAAGAAAATATCCCTTACGCTATCACAAATAAAGTTATTTCCTTGCGGGCTTACAAGCTTTGTACCGTTTTTTCACAAAACTATTCCGCCGCACTTTTAAAGTATATGCTCTAATCTTTTTAAGAATATCCCATTACATACGCCCTTGTGGGGGAGAAAACTCCCCCACCGGGTTTTAACTTAAGTAATTAAAGGAAATTACTTCTGAGCGATTGCAGTTCCGCCGTAAGCAGCGTCAACTACAAGGCCGTAGTTAGCGAGGTCAACCTTACCGGTAGCAAGGCCGCCTGCAGTCTTATAAGCGCCTGTGAGAGCAGCTTTGTTGTTGATTGCGAGGTCCATGGAGGAAGCATCGAATCCGTCAACAACACCGTCGCCGTTTACATCGCCGTAGATAACGACTGTGTAGATAGCAACCGGAGCACCGCTCGACTTAAGGCTGAGTGTTGCGGTAGCGCCTGTACCATAGAGGCCTGCAGCGTTAGCGGCAACATTAAGAGTTGTAGCCGAAGAATCCTTAGCCGTTACTCTTGCGAGTATGTCGCCGGCAGTAGCGAGCGAGCCGGGTGTTACGCCGGTGATGAGAGAAGCGTTCTCTGTTACGGAAACGCCCTCATTTGAACCCGCTGTGGTGGGAACTGCTACGTACTTGCATACGAACGGAGCCATAGCATTCTTGAGGTTTGTGATAACAGCGTCAATCTGAGCTGCTACAACATTTGAATAGAAGCGGTCATTTGCAGCATAGTTTTCAGCGGAGCCGCTGTAAAGGTTTGCTGTGTTGCCCTTCTCATCGGTGTACTCATAGCCGAGTACGGAAATGAGCTTAGCATAAGCTTCGGTCTTTGAAAGGCCGTCAGCCTTTGATGCGTCAAATGTATATGCACTGTTTTCAGTGAATATTGACTTAGCCTGAGCTATAACTGCCTCAAGCTCGGTGTAAGCACCTGCCTCGAGGGCAGAAGCCGATTTCGGCATAAGAGCGCGCTGAGCGATTTCAAGCTCATACTTAACATCGAATACCTCGGACTGAAGAGCATTTGCGTTGGCATTTAATGCCTCGGCAGCTGCAAGAGCCTTGGTGTATCTTGCATAAGAGCCTGCTGTGTAATCAGCCTCTTTGTAGCCCTGAGCCTTAGCCGCAGCAATTTCTTTAGCAAGGAACTGCTTTTCGGTTTTAACCGCAGCGCTCTTCAGGAAGCTTGCATACCAAGCAATGTTCTTAGCGCTGTTAAGGACTTCAAGCTCTGAATAACTGGGAGCCTTGTAAGCCTTTACGGCATCCATATAAGCGTTCTGAGCTTCGGTTGAAGGAGCCTTCATGGAAGCTACGATAGCACTCTTATATGTAGCGTTTGCCTTGTTGGCAATAGCAGTAATTTCAGCCTCTGAAAGTGAGCTGCCGTCAATGTACTTTTCGGGAGCTACGGGGCCCTTGTAAGCGTCAATGATAGCGTTGCCGGCTTTCATTGCCTTTTCGTAAGCCCAATAAGCATAGAGGTCGAAGTTCTGATAGTTGATGTCGCCGGCAGCCTTAAGAGCATCCTCAATGGGAGCCGGTGTAACGGTTGCTGAACCGCTTGCAGGTGTTGTGCTTGCTGTATCAAGAGCCTTAGCGGCGGTTTCAAGAGCGGTTACGGCTGCAGTGAGATTGTCGTCACTGTAATTGCCGATGTTAGCCTTCTTGAACGGGCCGTAAGCGAGCTTAGCAGCAGCGGTAAGAGCTGTCCAGTAAGTTTTCCAAGCCTCTGCCGGATACTTAGAAGAATCGCGGTTAGCCTTGAACTCGCTGTCAACGGCATTCTTAACATTGGTGCCGTTGTAATAATAGAGTGTGCCGAGAGGAGCAGACATATCAAGTGTTCTGGTTCTGTTCCTATGCGAACCGGATACAGTTACAGCTTGATTACCGAGATCGTATGTGGCACCCGAGGGAACCGTCGCTGCGTCAACATCAGATTTAAGTCTGAGCGGGTTAACGGTAACAATGTTACCGGTATAACTATCATCATCCTTCACATACTTAAGGAAGGTCTTATTTACAAGCGCCTCGGCCTGACCCGAGGACTCAAAGTAATTTGCGTCAAAGCCGGAAATAGAACCCTTGGTGAACTTGCAATCAGTATCTCTTGTATTGGTCCAAGTTACGGCAATGTTTGAAATAGCAGAAGCAAGAGCCGACGGATTTGTTACGAGGCAGTCGGTGGTGGTTGCGCCTTTCATTTTAACGTAATCAACAGCTAAGTATGTAGCTTTCTTCTCACCAGAATCCCAAGGGGAGCCGACAGTATCGGCTGTATCGTTGGTTGCATACTCAAAGGTAGTGGAAGTAATGTCGCCGTCGTAAGCAGTACCGTCCTTGAAGGTGAAGCTGTAAACAGCGGTTACCTTTACAAGGCTGTCTGTGTGAACTGCCGCGTTAAGAGTAACATCTTTGCTCTCATACGGTGAAAGTGGTTTCTTGTCGGCGGCGGTGAGCATTTCGGTGCCGTTAACGGTAACAGACTTAAGAGTGAGCATATAAGGATGATCATATGTATCGCCGTGCTTTAAGAGCATACCTGCAGATGCGTTTGTTACCTTAAGAGTAGTATTCATCTGGCCGTTTGTAAGCTGTACATAGTTAAGTGTACCCTTATCTATTGTAAGCTTAGGCTCAGCATAGGACTGAGCGTTAGTAGTCCAGCCGAGGAAGAAGTTTACGAACGGAAGAGCTACGTCAAGAAGACCGCCTGTTTTAACGGCATAGGCAATACCTACAATCAATTTCTCTGCGAGGGCTGCAATAGCGCCCTTCTGAAGAATAGCGTCAAGTGAATTGTAAGAATCGGCGATAAGAGCGGGGTTGCCGCATACCTTACCGAGAACCTTGTTAAGGAGTTCTCTTACGATTCTGAATACTGCGGGATACAGAACCTCGGTTCTGAGAGTGCTGTTAGCAGGAATATTGAATATGCCCGTAACGCTGTTTGTACCGAGGAGCTTGCTTACGTCAAGGTTGAGAAGGCTGTCGATAATGTCTTCTCTGAGAACAGTCTCAAGGAAGGTCTTACCGTCAGTAGCGGTTTCGTTGATTATCTTCTCAACAGGAAGAACGTCGCGGATAATCTTGTCGAGCTTAACCCACGGATCCTGTGCGGTAGCAAGGTCGAGGTCAAGGTCGCCGGTGTTGATGAGCTTCTGGAACTTCCAGCACCACTCGTTGTCAGAGGTGAGAGCCCAGTCGATTATCCAGTCAATGGTCTTTTCCCAAGCGCGTGTGTTCTTTTCGAAGTCCGCAAGCTTATAAGTCTTGGAGGCTTCAAATTGGTAGCCGCCAGCCTTATCGGAGCCGAGGTCGGCAAGCTTGGAGAGATACTTCATACCGATGTCGGTGCCCATGGTAAAGATAACATCGAGCCAATAGCCGCTGTCCTTACCCTTTACGAGGGTCTTCGAGTTGTAATCGGCATAAATAAGTGCGTCATAGTTGTAAGTCGGAACGAACTGAGTTGCAAGCTCACGAATTACGCAAGCGAGAAGAGCGGTTACGTTCTGTCCCTTGAGCTCGGCAGCCGACGGGAGAATTATCTGAGGCATAAGAGCCTTAACGCCGATTGCGCCGAGAGCGGTAACAACATCCTGATTGGAAGCGGACTTATCTACAACTGTGTCATAGTAGCCTGCATAAACAGTCTCATAGCCGGTACCGAAGAGATACTCGGGGTTATAAGCTGCTACATACTGAAGAGCCTTGCGAAGATTGGGAATGAGCTTTGTATTATCGCCCTTTGTCCAATTGATTGCAGCCTTTGCAGTATCCGAAAGCATTGTGTCGATTGCCTTGCCGACAAAATCGTTGAGTGCCGCAAGAACGGTGGTATAACCCGCTGCCGAAGCAGTAACGGAGCCGTTGTTTGCAGCTGTGGGCATAAACTCGTCAACGAAATCACCGGAGATGGTGTAGTTCCAGTTAATGAGCTTAGCGAACGAATTAGCGGTGGACATATCAAACTTGAGCCAGGTCTCTGTGAGACCGTCTTTGCTGACAAGGCGATAATAGCCGTTGCCGTCGGAGCCTATTGTGAAGTCCGACCACTCCCAGTTGTATGTGCCGGCAGCCTTAGAATAGAATGCCTTTACATCTGACGGAAGCTTAGCGAGAACAGCGGTGGCCTCTGAAGCCTTGCCGCCGAAGAGCTCGGTCTTTTCAGCGCCGAACCACTGTGCAAGAAGCATCTTAACCGAGCCGTTGAGAACAACGGGAGCAAGATCCTTAAATACATAGGGAGCTATCTGATAGAGAGCCGAAACAAAAGTATTGCTGTCAAGATTGAAGATTTCGGAAACCTTACCGCTTGTGGCAAGTGAGGGAAGGAAGTAGCTGTCCTTAACGTAATATTTTACGTTTTCGCCGGCAGCGTTAGCGTAAACATAAACGCCTGTGCCTTTGCCTTCCATATCGGTTTCTTCAGTCTTATAATACTTCTCTTCCTGAGCTACATACATCTTCTTGTCGGTATCATATTCAAATACCTCGATGTAAGCACCCTTAGAGTCTGAATCCTTAACATAATAATCGCGAAGACCTGCTTTAGCGCTTGTCGGAAGAGCAATGTGATTGCTTATGCAGTTGCCGGAAGCGTCTTCTTTATAAGAAGTATAGCTCTGCGGCTTAGACATAGCGTTGATGAGGACCTTCTTGACAAGAGTGTCGGGATTTGCGGTTGTTGTTGAATAAGTGTTGATGAGCGGCATGTCATCGTCAACTCTTGCGAACATCGGATAAACGAGGCCTTTTAACATACCCGGAAGATCCGAGAGGTACTTATTAACGCCGGAGATATCAACAAAGTTGCCGATAATGCCGACGTCGAGTTTGCCGTCGTTGATAACCTTTTTAACGAGACCTGCGTTGTCGTTAAGAAGAGTTGCAATGCCGTTGACTATGTCAAGCTGAGCGTTCTTTTCTCTTGTCATGCCCGACTTCCAGTTTTTAAGGTTAGCGTCTTTAACTATGCCGAGCAAGCCTTTGACAAGCTTAACAAGTCCGTTGTTAAGAAGAGCCTGTGCGCTGTCGATGGTTCCGCAAAGAGCATTAACCGAGCGAAGGTCGATAACAAGGCGCAAACCTGCAGTATTAATAACTTCGCCCATGTTTATGTTCGCGGCGGCAAGGGTAACATCGAGGAAGTCAAATACGACTGACATTCTCTCTTCGGTAGAGAGTCTTGTTACCGCGCCGTCCGGGCTGTATGCGTCAAGAGCGGTAAGGTTATCAGAGGTCTGATACTCCGTCTTTGCGGCAAACGCCATTACGGACATAGTTGAGAAAATCATGACAACTGCCAAGATGACACTTAACAATTTGGTAGATTTTTTCATACGTGTTTTTTCCTCCTAAAAAGATTTACATTAAAACCATGTATGCGTACCCGATTTTTTCTGCGGGCGGCACTCCCCGCAACAATTCCTCGCACAAAATCCGCTGTACTTCTGACCGCTCTTTGATTTACAAGAAAGCAAACCGATTTCGGCACGTTAACTCGGTCGGTTTCCACCGTTTCCACTTCCGTAAAAATGAATCGGTGGAAAACTGATGATACACACCCGAGCATATTACCGTAGGATGTGTATCAAAACGGGATGGAAACTGCACGGTAAATCAGCCGTGCGGCAGCGCTCCCTTAAAAAAGGGGGCACTTCGCCCTATTACACCATTCCTATGGTTAGTTAAAGTATAGGGTTTTAAACGAAAAAAGTCAATAAATTGTTCACACAAATTTGTTGATTTTCTGTATTGAACAAATAGAATTGTTATTTTTGGGCAAAAGTGGCAAACAAAATTGGCAATGTTGTTGTAAAATTATGAACAAATTGTTAACGTTTTCGAGTTTTGAACTTTTTGACAAGTATTGAACACGGTTTTGAACATTTTTACGGTATTTTCGGGTAAAAACAGAGGGCTTAAATAGGCTCCCTTGAAAAGGGAGCTGTCTGCGAACGAAGTGAGTAGACTGAGGGATTTATTCAGGCTCCCTTGAAAAGGGTGATTCCCCACAGTGTGGGGAAATGTCGCGGAGCGACAAAAAAGGCTCCCTTGAAAAGGGAGCTGGCTACGAACGAAGTGAGTAGACTGAGGGATTTATTCAGGCTCCCTTGTAAATGGTGATTCCCCACGGTGTGGGGAAATGTCACGTAGTGACAAAGGGGACTCTCTCCCGTCAGGAGCTGTCTGCGAACGAAGTGAGTAGACTGAGGGATTTATATAGGCTCCCTTGTAAAGGGAGCTGTCATCGAAGATGACTGAGGGATTAAACAGCGAAGCACTTTCTTTTTAAAATCTATTTTTTGAGAAAATCCCTCCGGCTTGCCTTGCGGCAACCCACCTCCCTTGTAAAGGGAGGCAAAAAGCGGCTCAACCGACATTCGCCGTTGAACCGCTGCAAATTTTTGCTTCAAACTATGATGTTATCATTTGAATCTTATTTAATTGTGAGATTTGCGCCGTACATTGCCGCCAAATCAAGGCTGCCGTCAAAGGTGTTGCCGTCCTCGGTAAAACACTGCACGTGGTAAAGCCCGCCGTTGCAGACAAAATCCATGGTGAGCTGATATGCGGAATATGTTTTCGGGTTTTTGTCGTCCGCCTTTTTGACCTCGACTACGTATGCGGTGGCTCCGCATTTTTCGAGCGTTACGGTACGCTGCTCAACGGTTACGCCCGTTACCGCGTCGCCTGCCTGCGACAAAATCTGATTCCACTGCGAAACGGTGTTATTTGCCTCATTTTCCGCTGCGCTGTCATCAGTCGCCGCGCCGGAATACATAACCTGCGCGTCGAGCCCCTTGTATTTCTTTGAGGTGGCTATACCTGAATTGCCCACGGTCCAGCCGTTGGGATAAACCATTTTAAAATACTTTGTCTCGTGAAATACGCCGTCGGTTATCTGATCGGGGAACGGAACGGCACCCGTTTTAATTTCGCCGTTTTCGTCCGTGACCTTTTTGCCGTCCTCGTCGGTGACATATATTTCAATCTCGCCGTTCTCATTGAGAACAGTGTTGCCCTCTTCGTCGGTAACAACCTCGTATGTGGCGTCTTTGGCGTTTATAGTCGGCTTCTTTTTTCCGCATGAGGCAAAAGCTACCGATATTACGATTAAGGAAGCACAGATAACTGCGATTATTTTTTTATCCATTTGAAATCCTCCGTTTTATACATAAACAGATTATAAATTCTTTGCCTCGGAATGTCAACTAGGGGATGTTAAAAATGTCCGGAACGCAAAAAAACAAAAGACAAATCTTTGTATAAACAGTTGTTTTTATTCGTCAGAGCTTACCATTTGCTCCGAATCAACCTCACCCTCGGAGTACATTCGTACGCCTTCGGGCAAGCCTTAACCGCCGCAGCCGCGCCGCTTAAGGTTCGGTTAATCCGCTCCGAGCATTTTTCCCTATCCCCCGAAAAAA
>ERZ836877.1115-NODE-1115-length-42286-cov-10.121262_pt1 | contig 42286 bp, 59 predicted proteins | sample MGYA00519469_ERZ836877 | MGnify/ENA primary metagenome ERZ836877 (study PRJEB31850, sample SAMEA3708809) | human gut metagenome | biome: human gut; feature: human-associated habitat; material: faeces | place: China | collected 2014 ...
CTGCGCATTGCCGGAGACCCGCGCATCGCCGGAGACCTGCGCATTGCCGGAGACCTGCGCATTGCCGGAGACCCGCGCATTGCCGGAGACCCGCGCATTGCCGTAGACCTGCGCATTGCCGGAGACCCGCGCATCGCCGGAGACCCGCGCATTGCCGGAGACCCGCGCATTGCCGTAGACCCGCGCATTGCCGTAGACCCACGCATTGCCGGAGACCCACGCATTGCCGGAGACCTGCGCATCGCCGGAGACCTGCGCATTGCCGGAGACCCGCGCATCGCCGGAGACCTGCGCATTGCCGGAGACCCGCGCATCGCCGTAGACCCACGCATTGCCGGAGACCTGCGCATTGCCGGAGACCCACGCATCGCCGGAGACCCACGCATCGCCGTCGTGGGAGAGGTTACCTTCCTTCTCAATAAATCCGCCGAGTTCTCCCTTCTCAACGTCGCCAAAAGCGACGAGAGCCTTAATACGGAACAGCTTCTTCCCGAAAACGTTCGTTACAAATTCGGCGGTCAGTTCAAATTTCTTCATGGCTGGATTCCTCCTTTGGATACAGTCCGCACAGCAGATTCAACGCCAGCAGGGCGGTGATGGTGGTGGGGATGTTGAGAGAACCAAGCGCAGCCAGCAGCAGCACCAAATCTGCGGTGATTGCCAGCTTGACGGCGGCACGTTTCAGTGATAGAATATAGTTAGAGCTTTTTGCGATGCTCTGTTTTTTTGCCGTTCCGGTGGTGGTGCACCGGGGCGGCGTTTTTGTTTTGGTCATCATTCTTTGATTTCCTCCCATTCAAAGCGGCCCTTGCCGCTGTTTCTCCACTGCCCAAGGCCGCGCTTTGTACCGTAGTCGAGGCACTCACGAACCATGCCCTCAAGATTAGGGTCGAGACATTCGATTTCAAACTCTGCTGTTGCGCCTGCGGGAACGGTCTCCGACTTTGCGATGCTGACGCGTTCGCCCATCGGGGTTTGCGCCCGCAGGGGGCGCTCACAGAAGTCAACCTTCATGCCGTGCAGGTCATAGGGAATCTCGCGCGGGGTAACGAAAATAAGGCCGTCGATAGCCTGTTTGTACGCCTTGATAGCTGCGCAAGCCTTGCCGCTTGCATAGCCAGCCTTGCCAGCTTTGGCAAGCATTTTGCAGGAATCCTTGAACATGCCTTTCACCTGATAGTCATACAGGAACGGTGTACCGTCAGCTGTTTTGGGAAATACCGTAATGCGGTCTTCGGCGTTCTGGGCCTTGATGTTGTCCACCTCTTCGGCGGTGAGGTCGCCGGTGGGGGCCTTGCTGGCAATATAGGTTGCGAGAAGTTCTTCATTGCTGGGTGAAGAACCGAGAACTTCTTCCAATAGGGTGATTTTTACTTTCATGGTTGTTGTCTCCTTTTTAAATAAAATCGGTTGCTTTTCGGTGCCAATGCCTTGCCGCGCCATTCCAAAGCTGAACTAAGCAATGCCGTTGCCGAGCAGCTCGGTTCACAGCAGCGCCTTGCCGTCGCGTCGAATCTCAATGCTATGCCGTAGCCGAGCAGAGCCATGCCATTCTATGCCATCGCGTCGACTTGCAGTGCCTTGCTTTGCCTCTGCTATGCAATTCAATGCCTTTGCTGTGCTATGCGGAACTTTACTTAGCCATCGCTGTTCCGCGCCATGCCTGGCGGGGCAAATCATCGCCGTCGTGGGCAGTCAGCTGATAAGGCTTGCGATTTGTTCGCAAGTCATGTTGCGGATACTGCCGTAGTGCATCCAGACCCAGCCGCGGGAGCGGCCAAGAATCTTTGCGACCTTTCCAGGGCCGAAAAGCATCTCGCCGGGGTAAAGCTCGGCAGCGCGGGCGCGGACGGTGACAAGGGTGTCACGGTAGAGGGGCTTTTCACGGGGCATGGCGGGTTACTCCTTTCGTTTTGCGATCAGTTCACTTACAGCCTCTCCATAGACTTTGCAAAAGCAGTGGACAATGCTGGCGGTCAGGCAGACCCAGAACAGAACCCAGTAGGTAGTGCCCATATTGAGCTGCTGACCAATCATGTAAAGAAAAATGTAGATAAGCATGGGGTTACTCCTTTACTATCATTGAATCTGGAAGACCGTATTTAAGGTCATAGCGCCGCATTTGAACTTGATTGAGAGCGCCTGTCAACTGGGCTTCATAAAGCTCGTTCTTTTTGCACTGTTTTTTGTAATCTTCTGTGGACGACATACAAAGTGATGCCGCTGTGAGCATAAGCTTTTGATGACGCTCGATTTTACGTTTGAGCCCATCTTCGGCGCAGGCTAAGAAAGCGTCCTCAGAAAGTCCGATAAGGTTTATTACCTGCATGTGGGTTACTCCTTTCTTAAAAGTTCGTCTACGGTGCAGTTGTAGAGCTTGGCGAGGGCGGGCAGCTTGCCGATTGCGGGGTTGGTGACGCCGGTCTCCCAAAAATAAACCGTTGCGTCAGAAACACCCATTGCGTCCATGACCTGCTTGACCGTGAGGCCCGCTTTCTCGCGCAGGCGCTTGTACTGCGTGTATTCTTTCATGAGAACACCTCCTTAAACTTAGTTTTATATCTTGACAACTAAGCGGAGATTAGTTATTATTGAATTGCAAGAACAATAATTTTCTAAAGGCCGCATATTTTGTGGGCTTAGCTTTTGCTTTGCCCGTCAAGCTATGTTTCTATTATAACTAAGTTTGCTAAGAATGTAAAGAGGAAACTTAGAAATAATAGTAAAATAGCATTTTGCACAAATAAGGAGCGTGGCGAAATGCGAACAATAGACAAAATCAACTATTATTTAGCGAAACAACAAAAGAATGGTTCTGATTTGTGTGAATATCTGGGCGTTAGCAGTGGCGTATACAGTCAGTGGAACACCGGAAGAACAAACCCACGCAAATCTAAAATGCCTGTAATCGCGGAATATCTAGGCGTTAATGTGGAAGATATTCAGGGCGAGGATGAAACGAAAAAAGAAAACCCCACCAGCGTTGCCGCTGATGGGGTGGACGAACTTGATAAAGAGGCGCTGGACATCATGCACCAGCTGCCGCCGGAGAAACGGGCGGCGGGTCTGGCGATGCTGCGAGGGCTTTTAAATAATTAACATAGGCTGCCTTATCCGGCAGTTGGTGAAGCATGGCAATAAATTCCCGGTCACTAATTTCCTGCATGGTCGTTCTCCTTTTTATGTAGCTGCTGTTTTCGATACAACTATAACACAACCTGCGGTTGTATTCTAGTGGTAAAATGCACAAAAATGGCCGTCAATGCTTTACAATCCGGTTTTTGGGACGTTTCCGGCGGCCATGCTTTGGCGGCAGCTGCGGGCGAATGATAACGGACATTGTGGAAACCTCCCTTATAATGTAGTTGATGTATACAGTATATGGGAGAGCCAGCGCGAAAAAACGCGAAGCGATGCGAGGATTTAGCAGATTGTCCAAAGGTGGTGCAGAATGCCCAAACCATTGGTATACTGGCAACTGGATGTACAAAATGACTACGTGCATACAAGTCCGTCATGCCCTGATATTGTAAATGCAAAAAATGTTAGGTGCGGGACGGTTGAGGACGCACAGAAAACGGGACACAATAGAGCCTGTCCATGTTGTGGCGTAGTCGAAAAGTCAAAAAAAGATATGGTTGAAAAATCAACCGCCCATATATGGGTTTTCTTAACCGTTATTATAATGGGAAATTTACTCTGGATAGTTGGCACTTCCAGCAATCAAGATAATTACAACAGAGGATATGATGCCGGTTATGATGCAGGCTATAAAGATGGGCAAAAAACTTTAGGCAAACCGGAAGATACGAGCAAGCCAGTTCCAACTATAAAACCGACGCCGATGGCTACTCCAATCGGCGCAAAAACTCACGGGAGTTTTAAAGTAACAGCAACAGCCAATATGATTTATAATAATCACGTTGGCAACGATTGGGGGTATTATTTTGAGGCGGGCAATCAACAATTACCGGCAACGGTAAATTGCTGCGTTGGCGATGATGTAACGCTGTATGCAGAAATAACAGAAGATGACAGTGTGCCGGATGTTGGCTTGTGGGACGGATATGTTACAATCGAAGATGGAGATTTTGAGGACGGATTTACCGTAACAGAAGATGTTTATGTGTATGAAACAAGCGGAAGGTATTCCGGAAATGAAGCAAAGTTTGAAGTAACATGGGATTTTGAGCCACAATAAAAAAAAGCCCCTGCCGGTGGGTCGAGCGCCGACAAGGGCAAAGGGTGTCAGCATTACGCTGGCATCTTTTAGTATATAGCGATTTTAGGAGGGTGTCAACATGGCAAGAGCAAAAGCACGGGCCGATGGGCTGATTGAACGAACAAAAACCTATGACGGAAAGCGGGTACACTTTTACGGCAAGACCGCGAAGGAGGTCGCCGCAAAAATTGACGAGTACGAACGCCAGCGGGCAGCGGTGAAAGAGAACGGCCCGCTGTTTGAGGATGTGGCCGGTGAATGGTGGGAGACCCATTCAAAAAATATCAAGACCGGCGCGGAAAGAGCCTACAAGGGCAGCTACAAGGCCGCGCTGGAAGAGTTCAGCGGGTACAGAATGAAAGAGATAACCCCTGCTGTGGTGTCGCTGTGGGGCGAGAAATTCAAGGCCGCAGGCTATGCAGGGAAGACGGCAAGTAACGCCCGGAGCGTGTTGTCGTGTGTGTTCAAGTTTTGGTGCGTCCGGGATGGCGAAACATACAACCCGGTGACAGTTACCGATCTGCCGCGCGGCATGAAAAAAGCAGAGCGCGAACCGCCGACAGAGGAACAGCTACAAATCGTCAAGGCACACCCGGAGGGGTTCGGGCTGTGTGCCTGGCTGTTCATGTACACCGGCTGCCGACTGGGTGAGGTGCTGGCGCTGCAATGGCGGGATGTGGATTTTGAAAAAAACAGAATCAGCATATCCAAAGAAGTGGCGTGGATAAACAATCAACCGGTTGTGCAAGCGCCGAAAACCGTAAACGGTGTGCGCACGGTGCCGCTGCTGTCGCCGCTGCGTGCCGTGCTAGAGCCGTTACGCGGGGCAGATAGTGAGTATATACTCGGAGGGGAAAGGCCGCTGACAGGCTGCGCATACAAGCGCAGATGGGCATATTACTGCAAGGATGTGGGCATGGCGCACTATGTGCTGCACACACGAAGAAATAAGCACAGAGACAAAGAGTACACAACGACGATTAAGGACTGGATTGCCGACGTAACGGCGCACCAGTTCCGGCACGAGTATGCGAGTATGCTGTATGAGGCTGGAATTGGTGAGCTTGAGGCGCAGCGCCTTATGGGGCACGCTGACATTACGACAACAAGGCGAGTATATACACACATCCGAGAACGCCAGCTAGATACAGCAGGAGAGGCACTAGAAAAATTTATAAGCGATAAAACGATATAATTGAAGCCCGGTTGCATGGTGCAATCGGGCTGTTTTTTACGACACTTTTACGACGTCTTGAAAAAATAAAAGCGTTTACGACGGTTTTACGACGTGAAAAACAACATGCTTGAACGTGTAGAGACATTATAAAACGTAGAAAAAGAGCGTATCTACGTTCACGATTCGTAGATACGCTCTTTTTGGAATGGTGCGGCTAACAGGACTTGAACCTGTATATATATTCGATGAATCGTTGATAATGCGTTTTGATACGACACAAATGCGACATTTCAAACGAATAAATCAAAGATGGCTTGCAGCTATTCAATCGTAGATTTCATTAAACCAAAGTGGGCCGAAGCGGTAGGAAATAACGTAGGACGGATGCAGGCGGGCGCTGTCGGAAGCGGAGACAAGGCGAGCGCTCAACATGGTGGCACGGCATCCGGCAGCGAAGGACGCCACAAGCGCGGCGGTGATGATGATGGCGGCAAATGCTTTCTTCATGGGTTAAGCCTCCTTGTTTGCGCGGCGGATGATCTCGGCCAGAATCTTGTGACGGTTGGCAGGGGTGGCGGGTAGAACCCAATCAAAATCAAGCACCATTCGCGGCGCGGTGGGGTGGCGCTTGGCGGTGGGGTTGTAGCGTCCCCAGCATCCATCGTCGTCTGTGGCGTACACATCAACAGCCCAATAAGAGGGCAGCACCTCGGCGGTATATCCTGCTTTGTGCCAAATGACCGGCAGGCTGTGCGTGCTGCCATCGTTGGTGCATGCGGTAAACTCCACGGAGATGTGTTCGCCGCGCGGCGTGGCTCCTTCCAACTCGTACAGGGTGCGGGTGGCGGCGCGGTGGTCGATGCTTTTAATTCCGGTAATCATGTTATATTAGCTCCTTTCGGTGTTAGGGTTATGGGGCGGGGCTGCTTTACGCTGTGCAGCCCTGCGAGAGTTTCAGCGGTGGACAAGTCCATAATAGAAGTGCTGCAGGCCGTGACGGACAAAGGCCATATACAAGAGGCCGTGCGCGTCGCTGCTGTATGGCTCGCTCATCAAAAAGCCCTTTGTGTGGCCGTCGCGGCGCAGGTCACGCGGCAGGCTGTACGGCGGCATACAGTTGAGCATCTCGTCGTACACGTCGGAGGTTATGGACTGGCCGGGGCGGGCGTTAAACGTTCCGCTGCGCTCCCAGTCGGCGCGGGTGTAGGTGTCGGCGGAGGGGCGGTCGGCGGCCAGGTCGCAGTAGTGGTTGAACATCAGGCGGGCGTCCTCCGGGTCGTGGGTGTGGTAGCACTCAATTTCCCGGCCATCGGGGTACATGGCCATAACTTCGATATAGCCATATTCGGCGGTGAGGTCTGCCGCGTCGATGATGATCTTGCGGCCCTGCCAAGTGGTTTCGGTGTGGTGTAGGGTTTTCATAGTTGTTTGCTCCTTTCAGCATTTAGCGGTTTCGGTCAAGACGGTTTCACCGTTGATTTTTACGGTGATCGTCTCTATGTTGGCGTTGCGGTCCTGGGTGCTGCGGTACTCGTAGCGGTCACCGTTCGGCCACTCGCGGACGTGGTAGGAACTTGTCCAGGTAAAACCGCCGTCGTCATAAGAATACGGCAGGGTCGCACGCTCCTCGCACCATTCTAAAATCTGTTCTCTAGTCATTGCTTATTGCTCCTTTTCTTTTTTAGTAGTGGGATGCCGTCGCTTTACTGTGCGGCGGCTCAAGGTATCAGGCGGGGATCGTTTCGCGGCTGCGGGTCTGGTAGCTGGTGCCGTTGTACTTGTTATAAATGTCTTGGTAGCTGGCCTTCCGGTTCCGGCGGCTGCTGTCGCCTGCCGGGTGCCAGTAGTATTTGCAGCGGTTAGCAGACCAGCGGAAACCGAGCTTTTCGAGGGTGTGCAGCCACTTGTGGCTACTGTCGGCCCAAATCCAGGAGCCGACGACATCGAACCTCAGGCCGGGGCACTTGGCGAGTTCTTCGGCCATCTTGGCGGCCTCTGCATCTTGCGCGGCCTTGGCGGCATTCTCTGCCGCTCTGGTCTGCTCGTACTGCTGGCGGCCTTGCTTGGCCTGTTCGCTGCAGAAGCGGGGAAGGGTGGGCTTCAGCTCGTCCCACTCGGCGTTGATTTCCTGCATGTCGGTGACGCTGCCGCCGTGGTCGGGGTGGTGCTTGCTGGCGAGGTCTCTGTACATTGCAGTGCCTTCGGTGATGGTGCAGGGGCGGGGGTTAAACCATTTATAGGTCTTATATGTGGTAGTCATGTTGTTTCCTCCTGTGGGGCCGCTGGGCGGCTGCTCTTTGTTTCGATGGCTTTATTATATCCGTCTACGTGTATTTTGTCAATACGTCTACGTGTAGTTTGTAGGATTGCACAGTAAACGTCTACGTGTTTTGTGCATCTTGTACACGTTGACGTATTGGGCGCGGTGTGGTATGATGGTGGTACTATATAAGAGGAGGCGACAACATGGCATCACAAGCACAGATACAGGCAAATGTTCGGTACAATCGCAGCCGGGACAGCATCACAATCCGGCCCAGCAAGGAGGACGGCGCAGCAGTGCGGCAGGCAGCAGCAGCAGCCGGGCAGAGTGTGCAAGGGTACATTATGCAGGCATGTTCCGAGAGGATGCAACGAGAAAATCACGATAAACCGAAAAGCCCTTGACAAGATCGCACTTGCGTAGTAAAATGTGTATAATGAGCGAACCACGCGAGGAAGCGAGCTTCCGCGGCGGGGCTCACTCATTATACAGTTTTAACGTGTCAACGCGAAAAAATAGGTTTCTTGCGTCCAGCTTTACCGCTGGGCGCTTTTTTTGTTGCTATAAAAGGAGGGTGGCAACATGGCAGAGAAGAAGACGGCGCAGGCCGTCCAGCTTGGAGAAGTGACCCGCAAGGCAATTGCAGGAGTCGAAAAGGCCAGGCAAGCAGCAGAACGCGGCGAACTCGTAGATAAGCGCGGCAACAGGATGAACCCGGCCAGCATTGCGAATCTGCGGCCAGGTACAGCAATAAAGGATATGGAACCGGAACGTAGGCGGGAAATTCAGCAGGCAGGACAGAAGGCCAGCGTTGAAGCCCAGAAGAAGCGCCGAACGATTAAGGAAATATATAGCGACCTGCTACAGCAGCCGGACAGTGTGGAAGGGCTGGAAGATGAGAAACTAGCCCAAACTGTGCAAGAGATGGCACAGCAGAGGGGAAAGCCTATAACTTTATATGAATCAATCGCGGTTGCGATGGCGGCGAAAGCGAAGGCCGGAGACGTCAAAGCGGCGGTGTTTGTGCGGGATTCTGCGGGCGACAAACCGGCTGATCAGATGGAAATTACAGCCGAGGCCGTGACAGATGCGGATAGAGAATTGATGCAGAACATCCAGAAGCGGCTGCAAAAGAACGATAATACGTGAATTTGCGGTTCGCTAAATAAGTATTTAGCGAAACAGTGACCAGCAGCAGGCGGAAACCGGGGGCTGGCTGTAGATGAAGAAGGCCCGGGCGGTGGTATTTTTTTAGGCGGTCTGCCGGGAGAGGGCAGGCGGCAGCATGGCAGGGGGTACCCCCTATAAAGGGGAGGGCGGGGCTCATAGGTAGCGCGGCCCGGTACGAATATGTCCATTCCCCCAGCGAATATAAAAATAAATTCTCTCCCATGCCACAAATATCCATGCAAAATGAAAGAAAGCACGGGATTGTATAACAAGCAAGAAACAAGAGTACATCCCCCTATGAGGGAACTATACCCTACATAGCAAAGGTTCCCTAAAAAAATAAAAATTTGAAATTTTGAGTATCCCGGTGCGGAGACAGTACCTCCTACTGCTTATGGGACTAGGGCCGTCCGCTTCAAGACCCAGCGGCCACAATAAAGCGTTCTGCTACGGCAGGGCGCTTTTTTATTTGCAGAATAAACCCGCGAGGAGCGGGAACGGTTTGCTAAACCGATTGGCTGCCGATGGCGGCTGGGGTTCGTGTCCTCTGTTCTGCGCCAGATGGCCGGGTAGCGCCCGGTCTGTGTGAGAGTGTGCGGCATACCTCACAAATGATGACAATGGTCGTGCAAACGGCAAGCCGTACATGCCCTTGTAGCTCAATGGCAAGAACCTTGGTGTGCCGGTTCAAGTCCGGCTGAGGGCGAAAGCTGGGCCGCTCCCACCGGTGAAAGCCCGGCGCAGGCAAAATGCGATAAATCAACCTGAACGCTGTAAGCAAAGCGGCAAGCCGATCAGGAGCGCGGCGCGATGGCAGATCGCAACGGGACTTCGAGAGCCTGAAAAAGTCTGCCCCACATCTGCTTGCGCGGACTCCGTTGCTGACGCAGTTACGCATCGCCGAAACCCATAACATCAAAGCAGAGACCGCGGGTAAGCGCGCGGAATACAAGTGCTGCTGAACTACGTTACGGACTTGCTATCTGCAACGGGTGAGACCGGCATAGCATAAACCGGTAGGGCGGGTATGGGGAATTTTTGAGGGAATGGGGTGATGTGTTGACGCTGGAAGAGATGCGGGAACTTGAACGCGAGGCGTGCAGGAAAGACCCGGTGTATTTTTGCGAAACATATTGCCACATTGAGGACAAGGACGCAGACGAGCTGATACAGCCGTTTACGCTGTGGGACGGGCAGAAAAAAGCACTGGTCGTGTTTGCCGAGAACCGGCTTGTTTGCGTGCTGAAAGCGCGTCAGTTGGGTTTTACATGGCTGGCGCTGGCAGAGGTGGCGCGGCTTGTGGCGCTGAACACAGGCCGTACTGCGATTGGCTTGAGCCGGTCAGAGGACGAGGCAAAAGAGCTTGTGCGCCGCCTTGCGGTGATACTGCGGTATATGCCGGGGCTTATCCGAGAGGTGGACACGCCGGGCGGCAGCGTTGCAGGCTGGACGGGGCCGGTATTCTACAAAAGCACAATGCAGGTGGTTGTGATGTGGCCGGACGGCCCGGAGAGCGTGTTTAAGGCGTTTCCGTCAAGCCCTGCGGCAGGCCGTTCGTTTACCGCTGACTTGATCGTAATTGACGAATGGGCGTTCCAGCAGTACGCAGAGGAAATCTGGCAGGCGGCATACCCGGTTATCAACAGACCGTTTGGAGGACGGGTTATCGGGCTGTCAACCATCAAACTTGGCACGCTGTTTGAGGAAATCTACACAAACCCCGGAAACGGTTTTGCAAAGCTGTTTTTGCCGTGGAGCACAGACCCGCGCCGCAGTGAGAAGTGGTACGCACAGACTGTTGCTGCGCTGGGCGAGGATAAAACGATGCAGGAGTACCCTGCAACCGAAGAAGAAGCGCTCTCCGCCCCCGGAGGGCGCTTCTTTAGTGAGCTTGACAAAGATACCCACTTGGTCGATGCACCGCCTACAGGGCCGCTAAGGCGCTATGTGACGATTGACTATGGTCTTGATATGCTGGCTGCGCTTTGGATTGCTGTTGACACGCAGGGCCATGCAACGGTGTACCGGGTGGACGGCGGGCCGAACAAGACGATAGGTGAAGCGGCAGATTTGATTTTGCGCGATTCTGCCGAGGAAGAGATAGACATGTATCTTGCACCGCCTGACCTGTGGAACCGAAGTCAGGAGAGCGGCAAGAGCCGCGCACAGCTGTTCAGCGAGGCGGGATTGCCGTTGGTGCAGAGTTCCCGAGACTTCCCGGCAGGATGCGCGGCCATGAAACAATGGCTGCGAAAAGACGAGAAAACCGGAAAAGGGTATCTGACATTTTACAAGCCGGGCGAGTTATGGACGTGCCTGACGAAGATACAGAAGGATGATAAAAACCCTGATGTGTATGCGAAGAACCCTCACGGCCTGACGCATTACCCGGACGCATTACGCTATTTTTGCGTTTGGTGGACAAGCCCGGCGAAAAAACCTGTGAATATACGAAAGCGGCCATGGACGGCGGACATGTATGAGGATTACAAAAACGCCAGCCAGAAAGACCGCAAAATGCTGATTGAGAAATGGGGGAGCCCTGCATGAGATGCCCGACTTGCGGCGTGGAGTGCCGCGTGGATTCAAGCACAGAAGTGCTGAAATTTATCTGCCGAAGCAAGCAATGCCCGCGATTTGGGCTAGTTGTGGGGGAACTGGCACCGGGGAAAGCGGTGCAGAGGGTGAGTTACCCGGTGAATGACGGCGGGCAATAAGATTTGCTTTGCCCTCATCCGGCCCTGCGGGGCCACCTTCCCCAGAGTGGGAAGGCAGGGGAATTACGATAGAAGAAGCGTCTACCCGAAAGGGTAGGCGCTTTTTTTATACAAATTTTTAGCCGGCGGGCGTTGTACGCGGAGGAATCTATGGACGAGTTTGAAAACGGCGTGACCGCTGGCGTAGCCGACCAGCCCAACGACAACCCGACAGAAAATGTGGAAACTGTGGAAAGTAAAGTGGAAAGTGCCGCCAAAAACACGGAAACTGCCACAGAACCGGAAATCCCCAACAATGTATGGGCTATTGCCCGCCAGCGCAGCGAGCGAGAGGCACAGCAGCGTGTGGACAGACAGTTTGCACAGAGATTTGCCGGGTACAAAAACCCCGAGACCGGCGCGGACATCCATACCATGCAGGATTATTTTGATGCGATGGACGCGCAGAACCGCATCGCCAGACAGAAAGCGATCGAGCAGGCCACGGCGAACCAGACAGCGGAACAGCGTGCCGCCTTGCAGCGCCTCATTGACAGCGACCCGGAGAAAGCCCGGCTGAAAGCCGAGATGGAGGAGCTGAAAGCCGCAAGGGTGAAAGATGAGGCGCAGGCGGCATTTGCGGCAGACTTTGCCGCGCTGCAGAAGCTGGAACCCAGTTTGAGAACCACCGATGACCTTGCGAAGCTGGACGGCTTTGACAAGATGGTTGAGCTGGTGCAGAGAAACGGGCTGGACATGGTGACCGCTTATAAGGCGCTGAACTATGGCAAGGCCGTGCAGAGCGGCACAGAGGCCGGTAAACAGGCGGCTATCAACGCCGCACGCGGCAAAGGACACTTGGCCGCGCACGGCGGTGCCAATATGCCGGGCAAGGAAAAGACCATGAGTAGCGGGATGCTTGCGAAAGCGCATGAGTATTTCCCGGACAAGAGCGATGAGGAGCTGCAGAAGCTCTACAACTCGATTTGATTTTTTTGCGTAAAGGAGACTGACTATGGCAGTTATTTTTAGCAAGGCAAGCGGCCTTGCCAATGATTTTTGGAATGAGTGGGCTGACCTGCTCACCATGAAAATGAAGGACACCGACAACGAAAAAAACAACGATGACGAGCTTGTCAATGCGCTGTTCAATGTCAAGAAGTCCAAGCGTTTCGGCGAGAAGATCGCGGGCATGTCTACCTTCTCCAACTTTGATCTGGTCGATGAGGGCGCGTCCAGCCCGCTGGATGATTTCGGCGAGGTGGAGCCCAAACTTATCCAGCATTCGGAGTTCAAGAAGGCGTTCCGCATCACCAAGACGATGATCGAGGACAACCAGTTTGATATGGCCGCTGCCCGCGCTGCAGCCTATGTGCGTGCCTACAAGCGCAGCCGTGCTGTGTTTGCTTCCAGCGCACTGACCAGCGCTGCCGCGACCTTTACTTACGGCGCAAAGACCGGGCTGGATTCCACCACCGCAGACGGCAAGGCCCTGTTTGCCAAAGATCACACCGGCAAGACCGGCGTTGCCGCGCAGTCCAATGTGTTCACCAATGCGCTGGGCACCGATGACGCGATGTTGAACAAGCTGGCGAATGTCGGCTTCAACTTCATGAATGCCTCCGGCAACCACATGGGCTATGTGTTCGACACCATCATCCTGCCTGCTAACCGCCCCGAGATGATCGTGCTGGCAAAGAAGATCGCCAACAGTGACCAGCAGGTCGGCAGCAACTTCAACGATGTGAACGTCAACAAGGGCATGTGGAAGCTGATCGTTGACCACCATTGGCAGGCTGCTGACGAGACGAACCCCTATATCATCATGAGCAGCCAGGCCAACAAGGACCTGCTGGGCAATGTGTTCTATGACCGTACCGCAATGGAGACCTTCCAGAATGTGGACACGATGACGCAGGATTTGATCACTTCCTGCCGTGGCCGTTTCAGCGCCGGTTTCGGAGATTGGCGGCATGTTATTTTGGGCGGCGCTACTGCTGGCAGCACGCTGACCTAAGGCGGTGCAGCATGGTTCATAAAGGATTGAAAATCGGGGACACCTTTGAGGACGGCAAGCGGCTGTATGTTGTGGAGGCCGTGAACAGGGACGGGACGTATTATTCCCGGGCGGTAGAAAGTGGCGAGGCTCACCCGGCATTGGGCACTGACAGCGTGCCCAAAGGGGAAAGCCAAGTTACCCGGAAACGGCGAACCAAGAAGCAGTAATTTTAGCGGCTCTGCTACGGCAGGGCCGCTTTTTTATCACATTTGCGGGGGCATGACCCCACAGGAGTGACGATATGAAGAAAGACGATAAGCAGACAAAAGACCTTGAAAAATGGCAGGGCAAGCTATCCAGCGCAAAAGCTGCATACAGTGACACCCTGGAAAAGATGCGCAAGCGCGAGGCCATGTACTACGGCAGCCACGAGATACAGGGTGCCAAAAAGAACGCCACGAATGTGCGCAATATTATCTATGAGCTGATTGAAAGTCAGGTGGATTCCAGCTACCCGATGCCGAAGGTCACAGCCATCCATGCGGAAGACCGGGACTTGGCGCGAAAGGCCGAAAACATGCTGCGCAATCAGGCACGGCGGATGCGGTTTATTGAACTGAATGACAGAAGCGAACGCACAGTGCCGGTGCAGGGAGCGGACTTTTTCCATGTGGAGTGGAACCCGGTTGCAGGGTATCACTGCACGCTGGGCGATGTTGAAGTAGAGATGCGTCACCCACGGCAGGTCATTCCGCAGCCGGGTGTGTACCGCATTGAGGATATGGATTATATCTTTGTGCAGGTCTCAAAGAGCAAGGAATCGCTGGAAGCGCGGTATGGCATTACTATTGAGACCGACACAGAGGACGCACCGGACGCGCGCGGGGGCGATGATAGCACCCACACAGGCGTTGTGACGCAGAACATTGTCTATTACAAGCACGACAAGGGCACAGTAGGCATGTTTAGCTGGGTAGGGTGTCAGGTACTTGAAGATTTCCCCGATTATTATGCGCGCACGGCAGAGGTCTGCACGAAATGCGGACGACGGCGCGTGGGGGATGTATGCGTTTGTGGGAACAAGAAGTTCAAAGAACAGCCGGTACAGACCCTTACGCTGACACAGGATGTAGTGCTTAGCAGCGGCGAGGTGCTGCCTGCACAGGTGACGGGCGAGGATATGCCCATTGTGAACCCGGACGGCAGTGTGCAGCGTGACAACGAGAGCGGCGAGGTCATTATGATGCCGGGCGAGATGGAGGCCAACGAGATACCGGCCTACAAACCGCACGGGTTCCCGATTGTGGAGCGGATAAACATTGCGGCATCGGACAAGTTTTTGGGCGTGTCGGATGTAGATATCATCGCTGACCAGCAGCAGGCTATCAACAAATACGGCACGAAAATTCAGGAAAAGCTGCTGAAAGGCGGCAGTTGGGTAGTGCTGCCGGATGGCGTAAACGCGGAGCTGAACGATGACGAGCTGAAAGTTTTGCGCGTGGACAACCCGAGCCAGAAAGCCATGATCGATGTTATCAATGTGCAGCCCAATGTGCAAAACGACCAGAACATGCTGGAAATGAATTACACTTGGGCGAAATCCACTTTGGGAATTACGGACGCATTCCAGGGGAAGTACGATTCTTCCGCTACATCGGGCAGTGCGAAACAGTTCAGCGCAAACCAGAGCGCAGGCCGTTTGCAGAGCAAGCGCGAGATGAAGAACAACGCCTATGCGAAGCTGTACCGCATGATGTTTGAGTTTTTGCTGGCGTATGCCGATGAGCCGTACCCGATGACTGAGACTGACACGGACGGCGAACAGCAGTTCGGGCATTTTGACAGGATGGAGTTTTTGAAGCGGGACGCAGCCGGGGAATTGTACTGGAACGATGAATTTATCATTGAGGTTGACCCGGCAAGTAACCTTGCCAGCAACCGTGAACGGCTGTGGGATATGGTCGATGTGAAGTATCAGGCGGGCGGTTTTGGCAACATTACCGAGCCTGCAAGCCAGTACCGGCTGTGGACTTTCCTGAAAGAGACCGGATTCCCGTATGCAGCCACAATGCAGAAATCCATCAAAGAGGAGATGGACAAACAGGAAGCTATGCAGCAGGGGGTGATTGCAAATGACATGGCAGGAAATCAAGTTGGCAACCTTGCAGAAAATGTTCAGCTCTGACGGGACAACGATTGATGCGAACGATGATGCCATAAGCGAGTATTTGAACGCGATGCCGCAGGCAGCCAACGAAGCGCTACAGATGCTTGCGACAGCAGGGCGGTATATCCGCAAAAGCACGACCATTGAAAAGAGCAAGGGCGAAACCTTTGCACTGGATATGACCAGCGAGCTAAAGGACTTTTACCGGATCGGCACGTTGGAAGTTTACAGCCTTGACGATAACGGTGTGCCGACAAAGTACAACGGCGCTGCGTTTATGGCCGGGAAGTACATGAAATTCCCCGAAGATGCCGAGGGCATTTTTGAGATTTTTTATGATGCAAAGCCGACAGCAATCACGCTAAACACGCCGGACGATACAAAAATCAACCTGCCGGACGATGCTGTTGTGTTGCTGCCCCTGTATATGGCAAGCCAGCTGTACAAGGACGATGATATTGCGGTGAGCACCTATTACCGCAACGAGTTTGAGGTTGCCTTTGAGCGGCTGAAAAACCCGGACAGAATGCCGACACAGGAGAGCTGGGGCAACAATACAGGATGGTGGTAAGAGATGGCTTTTGCGATACCTGAAATCCCGAGCCGGAGTGTTATTAAGCTGACGCAGTTTTACGGCGTGGATTTCACCTCAAACCCGTTCAATGTGAGCGTGACGCAAAGCCCCTATGCGGAGAACATGATACGCAGTGAACCCGGCAAGGTGCGCAAGCGCATGGGCTATGAGACCATGTACAAATTTACCGGGAGAATCAACGGGCACTATGCGAGAAAGAAAGACAAATATGACCTGATACACGCCGGGACCGGGCTGTATGTCATGAAGGACACACCACAGCTTTTGTACAGCGAAATGAACGATGCGAAAAGCTATGCGTGGCAGTTTGGCGACAACCTTTACATTGTGGACGGCAAAAAGTTTCTTGTCTATGACGGCACTACCGCAAAGCCGGTGGAGGATGCCGCTTATATCCCGACAGTGACGATTGCAAAAGCCCCGAACGGCGGCGGCAAGCAGTATGATGCGCTGAACCTATTGCAGCCGAAATTCAAAGAAAAGTTCCTTGCGGACGGAACGAGCAAAGAATATCATTTAAGTTTTTCTGGGCTGGACGATGCCAATGTGACGGTGCGCCAGCTGCATGGGGACGGCACATGGAAAGAAATCAGCGGTTTTACCTGCAACGCAGAAAAAGGCATTGTGAGCTTTACTACCGCACCGGAAAAAAGCCCTGTTACCGGTGAGGACAACATTGAAATCGAAGCACGGCGCACTGTAAAGGGATACAGAGACAGAATCAACAAGTGCTGCATCGGCGCGCGGTTTGGTGTAAACGGCGATGTAGACCGTTTGTTTTTGAGCGGGAACCCGGATTACATCAACTACGACTGGTACAGCCAGAAGGACGACCCGACTTACTTCCCCGATACGGGGTACAGCGTGCTTGGCACGAACAAGAGCGCGGTTGTGGGGTATACCATCATTGAAAACCGATTGGCTGCCCACAAGGACGACTACGAGCCGGACAGAAATATTATCCTGCGCAGCGGAAACTTAGTGGACAGCGAAGCGGCTTTCCCGATTTACAACACGATGAAAGGCCCCGGCGCGATTGCGAGAGACAGTTTTGCCTACCTGCAGAATGAACCGGTGTTTTTGACGAGCGCCGGTATCTATGCCATTGCGGCCAGCGACATCAACGCGGAGCGTTACAGTCAGGATAGAAGCTACTACCTAAACGGCAGGCTTTTGGACGAAAGCAATTTGAGCGGCGCTTGCGCCTGCGTGTACAACGACATGTATTGGCTGTGCGTGAACGGACATGCCTATGTGCTGGACGGGCTGCAAAACCTTGGCTTGACAAAGAGTGAGCCGTATTCAAACCGGCAGTATGTTGGATTTTACTGCACAAACGTTCCGGCGCGGCTGCTGTTTGTAAAAGATGGGGCGCTGTGGTTTGGCACGAATGACGGCAGAGTGTGCCGGTTTTTTACAGACGATACGAACTACCTTAGCTACAGTGACGATGGAAAGGCCATTGCGGCAAGCTGGCAGACGCCGTATGTAAGCGGCAGTAACTTTTACAAGACCAAGACATTCAAGCATCTGGCAGTGCAGTTGGTAAACTCTGCATCGGCGGGCGTGCGGATTTCTGCCATTGTAAAGGGCGAGTGGAAAACCATCAAGGAATTTCTGAACGGTGTGAGCTACTTTAGCTATTCACGCCTTTCGTACTCACATTTGTGCTATTCCAACGATACAAGCCCGAAGACATTCCACTCAAAGCTGCGCATCAAGCGAGTGGACAAATGCAGTTTCCGATTTGAGAATGACATGCTGCATGAATCCTTTGGCATTGTGCAGGCCAGTATCGAGTATGTAGAGGGCGGCAACTATAAGGGGTGATACCATGAGAAAAATCACAGAGACCGACCTTGCCGGAAAAGGGAACCTTGGCAGGCCGGATATACCGGGCGTATCGACAACAGAGATGCAGCGCATTTTAGACGAGCTTTCCCGCGAGGTCATTGTGCCTGCCTTTAACGAGCTTTCCGAGCAGGTGGAAACTGCCGTAAACGAACGATACACCAAAGAGGAAGCCGACAGAAAGCTGAATGAAAAGGTGTTTGAAATCGGTGCCGGTGACATGGCAAAGTCGGTGTACGACCCGGGCAACAACGGTGTGAATGTGACTGTGCAGCCGTGGAACTGCGTAAAGTCCGGCACGGTTTATTATCTGTCCGGTTCCGGTACTACAGGCAGATGTAAGATTCCTGAAGCATGGACAAGCGGGGACACTTTCTCTGTCAATGGAAATGTGGTGCCTGCCTACTGCGGGGCTGATACTGTGGACGGAGATACAATCGTTGCCGGGAGATGGGTGCTGTTTACCTATGACGGTACACAGCTAAATTTTAGCGGCGGCGGTGGATTGGGTTTAAGCAAGCTGGCGCAGGCCACCGCTGCTGCTGACAATGTGCTGGCGGGAAAAAGCTTTTATGCTGTGGATAAGACGCTTAAAGAAGGGTCTATGCCGAATCGGGGCGCAGTGGACACAACTATAAACCCGGGAAGTTCTTACGCAGTCCCCGCAGGATACCACAACGGCGAAGGCCGCGTAAAGGCGGCAACATGGACAAAAGACAAATATTTATATCTGGTTATACAGTATCAGGGCGGCTACGGAAACCCTATTCCGGAGTATGCGGCAACAGTGGTTGCACAAGGCATACCGGAGCCCGGTTTTCTAGCGCATTATAGTGGCGCTGGAAATGGCAATGCAGTTACAAATGTATGCAATGCCAATATGCTGAATATTGGAGCCTATGCCGGAAACGGCACGGCACAGATAACACCACTAACCTACCTATATGACATTTTCCACAAAACGAATCATGATCCGGGTGTTGTTTATACATTAGGCGCCGGAGTTTATTGTTACCGTATGAGATGAGGGCTAAAGCATGGCAGAGAACACAATTATTCATGAAATCAGCCTTGTCGGGTACAAAGCTGCTTCCGCCGGCGGCATGCTGGATTTGGGCACATGGGGCAGCTACGGCATTGAAAAGCTGCACCTTACACTGGATGCGGCATGGCAGGATTTGACCATTACGGCGTTTTTCAATGTAAAAGGCAAGGTTGTGGCAAAGAAGGTCGTGGGGAAGGACGGCTATGCAGATGTGCCGTGGGAAGCCACAAAGGAAAGCACTTTTGCCGGGCGCATTGTGTTCGAGGGCAGCATGAACGGCCAGCGGCGTATTACCACAGACCTGAACTACAAGGTCTCGAACCACAGCGAGATAACGGACATCGACCCTGTTCCGACAGATGACCGCTGGAACCAATTTGTGACCCAGAACAAAGAGTACCGCGACGGTGCGTATGAAGCAGCCACAAAAGCTGAAGCTCGCGCAGAGGACGCAGAGGCGGCCAGCGAAGATGCGCAGGCTGCGGCAAGGGCTGCGAAGACCAGTGAAGACGCAGCTGCGGCCAGCAAAATTGCAGCAAAAAACAGTGAGGACAAGGCAAAAGCCGGTGCGGATGCGGCAGCGGTAAGCGAGGGCAACGCCAACGCCAGCGAGAGAGCGGCAGCGAGCAGTGCGGCGGCAGCTGCAACAAGTGAGGGCAACGCCGCAGAAAGTGCTAAGAATGCCGCCAGTGCGGCGAAGAAAGCGGCGGACGAGAGTGTAGCTGCAAACATCGCTACTATCGAGAAGATGCAGACTGATGTTGCAAATAAGCAGGCCGCTGCTGCCGCCAGTGAGAAGGCCGCTGCGGCGAGTGCTGTTGCCGCTGCAGGCAGTGCCGCACAGGCGGAAGAGCAGAAAACGGCGGCGGCAAAGTCCTCCATTGATGCACAGGGTTACATGCAGACAGCAAGCGGCGCGGCAACCGCTGCCAATGCAAGCGCGGAAAACGCGGCGGAGTCAAAAGCTGCGGCGGGAAATTCTGCAAGCGCTGCGGCGAGAAGTGAACAGGCAGCAGGGGCATCGGAAGTGAAAGCAGCTGAAAGTGAAAAAGCTGCAAAGGCGAGTGAACAGGCGGCGGCGGAATCCGCACAGGCAGCACTGGAAAGTAAAACAGCAGCGGCAACCAGCGAGGTAAACGCTGCTGCAAGTGCGAAGAAGGCACAGGACGTTTCTGACAGCCTGCCCGCGGATTACACGACGGCAGTAAATGATATTGGCACGCTGAAAAACCAGATGCAGCGTGCCTACCCAGATGACAGCACCATTGGTGAAAATCCGTGGAGCAGCAAGCACATCGTAGACATGCTCTGCCCACCGCTTGAAGAAAGCGGCAACCCTGTTGTGTGCTACCCTGTGGCGGGATATGCGCTGGGGGTAAAGGCCAGCTGGGAGCCGGTGCAGGAAGGCAGCGGAACACCCAGCCCCGAAAACATTCGTCCCATCAAGGGACGTGACAGCGTGAAAGTCGAGCGGTGCGGGGAGAACTTGTTTAAATTCCCATATTCTACTTCTACTGCTAGGAGGAACGGACTTGTTATCACGTCGCAACAGGACGGTGGCATAACTGTCAACGGCACAGCAACGGCAGACACATGGTATGCAATTAACCAGAATATTGAAAAAAGACTGCCTATGAACACACCCATGGCATTAAGTGGTTGCCCAGCTGGTGGATCAACGAAAACCTATTATATTGGCTTATATCTCGGCGGAAAATGGTTTTCTGATTCAGGTAATGGCAATACGGATGTTAAGTTCACAACGCGTGAGATTGCATCACGTGTCGAAGTTTCTATAATTAAAGGAACTGTTTGCAACAACCTAACATTTTTTCCAAAGATTGAAGTCGGAACCACAATTACGCCATATAGCAAGTACCAGGGCAGCACCAACACCCTGACCTTGCCTAAAACCGTGTATGGCGGTGAGGTGGACGCGGTGACGGGAGAGGGACGGAAGACGTGGGGCACGGAAACTATAAGTAGAATTGCATCAATAAACGAACTTACTTCTGTGGTGCGGTGTACAGCCACGTTATTGCAAAAGTCTGTCACTGCAAAATCTGGCTCAGCTATTAGCAACTGGCTCGGAGAATATGTGTCTTATGCAGAAGATAAAGAATCATTTTATACCAACCAGACGCAGATTTATATCAAAATCTCAAAAACGCGGCTTTCGTCTTTCGACTTTGCCGGAGTTAATGCGTATTTATCAGATCGTCCTCTCACCGTATGTTACAAGCTGGCAGAGCCTGTGCCTTTCACTGCGACAGGCGCACAGCCGTTGTCCGCGCTTGCAGGAGCGAATACCGTGCTGACCGATGCCGACAGCGTGACCGTTACTGGACGCGCAGACCCCATTAAAAGAATCACCGATTTGGAAGATGCAGTAGCATCTCAAACATGAAAGGAGAAATCACTATGGCGATTAAAAGTAAAGCACGGCACGATTTGACGCTGCGCAGCATCAAGCGGGAAATTGCAGCAGGGCGCGATGTTGCCTTTTGGCTTGACAAGGCGTACACGCACCTTGACAATGGGCTACTGACAGAAGATGACATTGCAGAGGTGGAAGCCCTGGCACAGGCGTATTATGATGCGCTGGACGCGAGAGAGAGCGCAGACGAGGTTACGGAGACGCCGGATGTGCCGGAGGTTGACGGCGCTGAAAATACCACCGACGAATGATAGGAAGTGATACCATGATTTTTAACGGGAGAAATCTCGTGAAGTACCCGTACAGCTGCTACGGTTACACGCGCGGCGGTGGCAAGACTTGGCACGGCGGCATTGACGTTTGCGGGTTGGATGACGACAAAATCCGCATGCCCGGCTACAACGGCAAGAGCATTGCAGGAACCGTTGTTACAGCCCGCATCGTGACGAACAAGAGCAATAAGACATGGGAATGGGGCTATTATATCTGCGTGAAGCTGGACGCAAACCAGACCCCGGACGCAGTGAATTACCTGTATTTTTGCCACTGCTCCAAGTTGCTTGCAAGCGTAGGGCAGAAAGTAAAGACCGGCGATGTGCTGGCGGTTGTCGGCCAGACCGGCAACGCCGCAGGCACATGGACGCACTGCCACTTTGAGGTGCGAGCCACTGCCAAGAGCAAGGGCCTTGACCCGACTGCGTATGCAGGCATACCCAACAAGGCGGGCACATACGGTGGCCAGCCTGTGCAGACAAGCGGCGAGGAAGTGCTGATTGATGTGTCTCACCATCAGGGCACCATCGACTGGGCAAAGGTTCCCTACCGCGCCATTGTTCGCATCGGGTATCGCGGATACGGCACTGGAAAACTGATGAAGGACGAGCAGTACGATGCCAACCTTGCAGGGGCGAAAGCAAACGGAAAGCTGTTTGGATTTTACTTCTTCTCGCAGGCCATCACGGTGGATGAGGCCCGGGAGGAGGCAGACTTCTGCGCAAGCCTTGCACCGACAGGCTATCCCTTGTTCTTCGACAGCGAATGGGGACACACAACCAAGACCGGCGTTCACGATGGCCGCGCCGACAACCTGACGAAAGACCAGCGCACGACAATTGCAATAGCGTTCTGTGAGAGGGCCAAAGCGCACGGGTTCACGGCAGGCATCTACACCTTCACGGCGTTCGCAAGCGCAAACATCGACTACACTTACCTGTGTGAAGATTACATCGGCTGGCTTGCCGACACCCGCGCCAACTACGACACGAGCCTACCGCGCTACATCCACCAGTACGGGTGGGGCAGCGTTGCAGGCGTCACTGGCGTGGTTGATTTGAACCATCTGGTCAAGGCTCTGCCCGCAGCGGACAATCCTGCAAACAAGCTACAAGTAATTACTATTGGGCCGGTATCGCAGGGAGATGCAGATGCAATCTATTTGCTGAGCAAGGAACGCGGCCTGACGGACGCTGGGCTGTATAAATCTGAATGGGCGGAGGTGTGATGCCGATGCAGCATGTATTTTCGTTTACGATTGCGGATGCCTGGGCGTTTTTGATTTACGCGGCGGGCGCTGCCGCCGGACTGTATGCCGGGGGTGTTGCCATCAGCAAAGTCATCACTGCCATAAAAAAGCCGAAAGCCGACCAGGACAAACGCATTACCAAGCTTGAAGAGCGGGTGAACGCCATGGAGGGATTTTTGAAAAAAGACAAACTGCGGCTTGACCGCATGGACGAGGGGCAGCATGTGACCATGCAGGCGTTGCTGGCCCTGCTTGACCACAATCTGGATGGAAACAACATTGACCAGATGCAGAAAGCAAAGGAAGCCTTGCAGAAGCATCTGATCGGGTGAGGTGCTGCAAATGAAAGACTTTTTGAAAAACCTTGCCGCGCTTATCAAAGTCAAGACCATTGTGACGCTGGTTGTCGTTGCAGTGTTTGCGGCATTGGCGCTGCGGGAGAAATTACAGCCTGACACGGTCATGACCATTGTGACGATGGTCGTGGCCTTTTATTTTGGCACGCAGAGTGAGCGGAAGGGGTGACACTATGAACTATGGCGGAGGACTGCCGAATACCATCAAAAAAACGTATCCGGCACCAATTATCAAAAAAAACAATGGGCAAGGCGCTGCGGGAGCAATGGGCCCACTGTACAACAATTTTGCAAAAGTGACCGGTGGCGGAACGCCGTTGCCGGTCCCAGCAAAAAGGAACACGACACCCAGCACCGGCGCTGGCGGCGGGTATGTCGGCGGTGGTAGTTCTGGTGGCGGGAGCGCGGCGGCAAGCTACAGCGCACCGGCACAGAGCAACAACTACATGAACAGCTATATTAGCCAGATGCAGAGCGCGATGCAGGCCGCACAGCAGGCGGCGGCAGAAGCACAGAGCAGGGCAGAAGAGCAGATGCGCGCCGCGCAGGAGGCACAGCGCAGAGCGCGTGAGGAAGCCTACCAGCGCAGTGCTGCACAGCAGAAAGCCAACTATGAGTACGGGCAGGGCGAGTTGAACCGCGCCACGGAAAACGCCCTGCAGCAGGCGTATATCAACAAGATGATGAGCGAGCGCAACCTTGCCCAACAGCTTGCGGCGCAGGGCCTGAACGGCGGTGCAAGCGAGACCACGACAGCCGGTATGCTGAACAACTACAACAACAGCCGCAACGCGCTGGAAACCGAGCGGCAGAACCAGCTGGCAAGCCTTGAGAACACCTATCAGAACAACATGGCACAGCTGGAAAACCAGCGTGCCAGCGGCGATGCAGCGGATTTGAGCCAGTATCAGACGAACCTTGCGAACCTGACAGCAAACAATACGAACAATCTTGTCAGCCTGATGCAGGGTTACGCAAACATGGCAGCCAACATGCCGCAGCTTCGCCAGAGATTCAACACGACCACCGGGCAGTGGGAGTACAGTTACGAGTAATGTATTCAGGGTGAGTGAGCAGCTGGATCAAGTTTGCCCTCATCCGGCCCTGCGGGGCCACCTTCCCCAGAGTGGGAAGGCTTTAGGGGATTTGGAGGTCTTGAGCTATGGCGAAAGTGAATGGTCGTGAAGATGCGCTGCTGAATGCGTATTTGAACCGATACCAGACGGCGCAGGCCAGCAATGTAAGCACTGGCCGCAGCACAACGAGGAAAGCACAGCAGCAGGGCAGTGCCATCATGAACGCCACTGACAAGACGCTGCCTGTGCTGCATAACAGCTACACCGAGACGCTGAACAACATTGTGCAGGGTGCAAGCCTTGAAAACAGCCTGAACAACGATATCTTGAACCGGCAGATGAAACTGGCGCAGGCAAAGTTTGACGCGGCAAACGATTTGTACAAGCAGCAGCAAAAGGCGCAGCAGTATGCGGCGAAGAAAGCGGCGAAGGCTGCAAAATCCAGAGGGAAATCTTCCGGCAAGGGCGGCAGTACCACCGGCACGGGAAGCGACACGGAAAGTGCGGCATCGCTGGATGCGCTGTTTGGAGAAGACAGTGCGGCAAGTACCGCCGACACGGCGAGAAATAAAGGCGGCAACTACGACCCAAAGCGTACAAATGCAGAGCGCAATGCCAGTGCCCGCGCCCGGTATGACGACAGCAAACAGGAAAAATCCGACATCAAATACCGCGCTCAGCAGAAAGCAGAGCGAACTGCGCAGCTGCTTAAAGACAAGCAAACTGCCGCAAATGCCGGAGCCAATAAAGACAAGCCCATCGGGAACAGCTACGCAGAGCGCCAGAGCGCCGCACAGCCCGCCAAGAGCCGCGCTGTGACGCGGGGCGGAAAAGTTATCGGCAGCAGTTACGCCGCCGCAGGAAGTGCCCCCAGCGCGGCAGAGACGCAGGCTGCAAAGGACAAGCGCAACGACTACAAGAGCCGACAGGAGGACATTGCCGCTGCGCTGAAAAAGCTGCAAAGCGATGCTAATTACCGCGCCGAACTGGCTGCCCCGGGACGCAAGCTGACGAGCGCCGAAGTGGCGGCGGTGAACCAGTACGAAAAAAGCACGAAGAACACCGGCTTTAGCGGCTTGAAGCGGGTGTTTGAGACTGCCGCAAACAAAGAGGGCCTGAGCCAAGAGGACTACGCAAAAAAGACGGCTGCCATGAATGCCGAGCTGAACCAGGATAGTGCTTTGCGCGGAAAAGCACAGATGAACGGAGCCGGGCAGACTGCGCAAGCATTTACAGCCGGGTTGTATGACAGTGTGCCGTTTTTGACAAAGAGCGTGGATAAGCTGACGGACATTGCGAATGAGACCGGCGCCGAGCTGCCGCAGCTTAGCAATGCAATCGAGGGCGCAAAGAGCTATGACCCGCTGGCGGCGGCAGCAGGCACGCTTGTCGGCAAAGGGATGCAGTACAAACTGTTTAACACTGCTATGGCGGGCACACCGCTTGCGCAGACTATGGGCAAGGCGGGCAATGCCGTTGTGGGGCAGGCACAGAAAATCCCTGTGTTGGGGGATATTTTTGGCGCGGGGGCCGGGGATGCGCTGGGACGAATTTTGACCGACACGACAGCAGACCTTGCGCTGGACACTCTGCCGAGCCTTGTGAGCGATGTGAGCGAGGGAAAGAGCGCCGGAGAGATCGCGGGCAACACTGCGAAAAACATTGTAGCAAATGTGGCAATGAACGCGCTGCCGGAAGTCGGCGGGACGTTGCTCAACAGCCTGAAAGGCACGGCAGTGGATGCTGCACAGGACGCCTTGAAACAAGCTGACAATGCCGTGCAGGATGTGCAGAGTGTCGCATCGGCAAGAAACATTGTGCAGCCGGAAACCAACGGCACAACCGGGCTTGCCGCACAGATACAGCAGATGAACACGCCAGACGCAGCCAACCGCAGCGCATTGAATACGCTGGATGAACTGCGCGGACAGGTCAACTTGAACGGCGCGCAGGAAAAAGAGGCTGAGCAGCTGCGCCGCGCCGTGTTGCAGCGCCAGCAGGAGATTGGCGATGAAGCTAAACTTGCGCTGAAAAATACGGACAGTTTGCCGATTGACGCCACGACTGATACAGGATATAATAATATAAATAACATTGGAGGTGTGACAAATGAAGCAGTACAAGGACGCAACCAATATGACGGAACAAGAAGCGAAGGAATACTGCAAGGAAGCAGTGATGGAACACCCCAATCTGGCCAACGACTTGCAGTGGGAGCTGAATCAGGGGAGTACCTACCGGCAAATCGCGTATTGGTGGCAGAACACCTAAACCAGCGCCCCAGTGTATATAATGACAGCACCCGAGCTATTGCCGAGCAGGCAGGCGCGGGTGCTTTTGATTTCCGCAATTCGGATGACGCGCCGGAAACCTTTGCACAAGCCCTTGCAACGGCAAAAGCCAACAATGTAAATGGGGCTGCGGTTGATGGGCACACCGCAGAGGAAATTTCCAACATTGTAAACAATGGCGGCAAAACATTTTTGGTGCCTGATGGCACCGCCGGCGGCGCAGTAGAAGCGAATGGTAATCTTACTTGCGTTTTTAAAGATGCGGCCAATAACAGCACACCCGGTGCAGGTAGTTCCATTGCGCTTGCCGCCGTAAATAACGGCGCCACAAAAGGCGACTGCTATGGGCGGGCGCTAGTCAACATGTACAGCAAGGCGGGGCTTGAACCTGTTGCTCGGATACCTTATGCTTATGGCTATAATGACGCTATGGACGCCCAAGTGCGCAAGCAGATTGCCGATGGGATTATCAACAAGGAACCTGATGTATACGCGCTAAAGTTGCGCGATGGATACGACTTTGAAAAGGCTGCTGCTGAATTTAACACAGCGCATAGATACACACAAGCCGAATTGGACGCTTTGCCGGTATACGATGACTACGATGAAATGCTTGCTTACCGTGACAGCTTGCTGAAAGCGCCTTCGGCTGATGCCGGGGACGCTGCATTTTTGCATCCGACTGAGGCCGCGAGTGAGACTGTGCCGGGTTTGAACATTGTGGAGAATGCGCAGAGCGTGGCAAAGCTGAACGGTAGTGAGAGCGTGCCTGCACATGCTGTTGGCGCGGAAAGTACGCAGTATGACCGCCGCGAAGTTGTGAATCAGGACTACGCGAACCAGCGTGCGATGGGCGGCAAAATTGATGCGGACGAGGCCGCAGCAGCAGGTATTGGGCAACAGACTCATACCGTATACAGCAGGGCAGAAGGTAAGGATACTGCCAAACAGGATTTTGATTTGTTGGTACAGCAGAACGGCGATATTTTGAGCGCCGGGCGCACGGTTGCGGATGAATTAGCCCGAAAATCAGCTGACGGAAATTTTGATGCCAGCGACGTATATCGCGGTTATTATGCTGCCGACCAGCTGCAAAACATGATGAACAGCTACGAAAAAGGCAGCGCAGATGCACAGTTGGTGCAGGCGCAAATCGAAAACCTGAACCGCGCTGTCAGCGCCGGGCAGAGTAAAAATGCCCAAGCATTGAGCGCAGGGCGCTGGGCGCAAATTGACGAGTACACTCCCATTCGCAAGTTTGAACAAATCACGCAAAGAAAAGTAAATGATTTTGCGAAAACGCGAGACGGCAAGCAACTGGAATCTTTGGCATCAGATGTTGTAGAAATGGCGAAGTCCGGGCCGCAAGACGAAGAATTTACCGCTTTTTTGAAGGCACAGGGCGTTGATGTGGGAGATAATCCACTAAACGCACAGATAAATAACCTTGCCAAACGCATTAAGAGAATGGCAGATACGAAAGGCATCAAGGCCACCGATGAGCAAGCAAAATCTGCGGCTGCCAACATTCTTGCCGGAGGCAATGCAGACGATGTGTTTAATGCAATGGCGCGTAAAACTCTCGGCATTGAGAATTTAAGCCAGGAAGATTACGACTATGTAAAAAACGCATTTGCCGAAATGGCCGATATGCCTGACAGCAAAGCACGCTACGAAAAGGAAATGGACGCATATAAACGGCTTACCAAATACATGCCTGCCAAAACATTTGGCGACAAAATGGAAAGCATCCGCTATCTGTCCATGCTGGGAAATACCAGAACCCACGCAAGAAACGTGCTTGGCAACGTATCGATGGGCGTTGTAACCCGCGCCAAAGACAATGTTTCCGGCGTGATGCAGCTTGCTTTGCCGAAAGACCAACGTACAAAAGCCGTCGGAACAACCCTTACAGCCGATGGCCGCAAGATGGTAGACCTTGCCAAAGAGTACGGGCAGAACAAAATGTATTCTGTTTTGTACAATGACGGTAAGTTCAATGCGGAAAGCGGGCTGCGTGCCGCGCAGGATACGTTTACAAGTAAGCCCGGGAAAGTAATCCAAAAGGCGGCTGACATCAACAGTGCATTGCTGGAAAAAGAGGATAATATTTTCCTTACTTCGGCGTTTGGCAATGCAATGGCAAGCCAGCTGAAAGCGCGTGGCTATGACAGCAGTGTTTTTACTGCAACCGACGCCAAGAGCAAGCAGGCACTTGTGGATGCTGCTGCAACAGCTTTACGCGATGCAAAGGAAGCCACGTTCCACGAAGATAACTTTCTTTCCACTGCACTGAAAAATTATCAGAATGATATTAAAGGACACGGAGTCGGGGGGAAAATACTATGGGCGGTTGGCGAAGGCGTTTTACCGTTCAAGAAAACCCCGCTGAACATTGCCAAAAATGCAATGGAATACAATATTGTAGGTGGCACAGTAGAAGCTGCTTATCGCTATGCCACAGGTGCAAGCAGCGCAGATGTAATTGACGCTGCTGCCAAAGGTCTGACTGGCACGGCATTGATGGGCATTGGCGGTATCCTTGCTTATAATGGACTGCTGAACGGCAGTAGGAGTGGAGATGATCGCGCCGATGCGTTTAATGAGATGACCGGCAAGCAGGAATATTCCATCAACATTCCCGGTAAAGGAACGTACACCATTGATTGGGCAAGCCCCGCAAGCGTACCGCTTTTGATGGGCGCCGAGATTGCCAATGAATGGCAGAACGGTGGCCTTAGTGTTACAAAATTTCTTGACGCTGCGCGAAAAATTGGGAACCCGATTCTGGATACCACAATGCTGCAAGGGCTGAATGATACGCTGGACAGCGTGAGCTATGCAGATTCCGACGATAAATTAGCAACGCTTCTCGGCGGGACGCTGAGCAGTTATGCACAGCAGTATGTTCCAACCGCGTTTGGTCAAATTGCCAGAACCATTGACCCTATGCGCCGTTCCACTTATGGCGGCGGGGATAGCAAGACCGAAAGGAATACAAACTACGCAATCCGAAAAGCGGAGAACAAAATCCCCGGCTTGAGCATGAATAACGAGCCGTACATTGACCAGTGGGGGCGTGAGGAAGCGAGTCTTGACGGGACGGACGATTCAGCGGAAGGAATGTTCCTGCGCGGTGCGTACAATATGCTTAGTCCAGGTTATGTGAGCGCCGAGAACATTACTCCGGTTGACGAGTACCTGCAAGAACTATACGGCAGCACGAACGACAGCCATGTCTTGCCGGAGAAGGCCAGCAGTAAAATCACCGTTGACAGCGATGACTACTACATGACCCCGGAGGAAAAGACCGAGTATGCCAAGACGAGCGGGCAAACAGCCTATGACCTGGTTGACGAGTTGCGGCAGAACAGTATGTTTTTGCAGCTGCCGGAAGACCAGCAGAGTGCGCTTGTGCAGGATGCCTACACGGTAGCCAAGACCGCAGGCGGTGTGGCCGCTGTGGGTGACGGCGTGAGCGGTGTGAACGCGAAGGAGTACGAGGCATACCGGGACGGCGGCGCGGAAGGATTCAGCCAGTATGTGCTGATGAAGAATGCCACTGACCTTGTGCGCGATGAAAAGCGGGAGACGAGCGGCAATGACGATGCGACACTGAACACCGTGGAGAAGTGGAACACGCTCTATTCGCAGTTCGGTGATGATGCAGTAAGCAACTTTGTAGACAGCACTGACGATGACAGCACCGTGCGCAACATCAGCGACCTTGCCGGAGACAAGGCTGTCACCGCCTACATGCAGGCTTATAGTGCTGTGGCAAAGACACTGGACGATGGGCAGACCCCGGACAAGTTTACAGTCGGTTACGGTATGCAGAAATACGGCCTGAACGGAGACGACTTTGCAAGGGCGTATCTGGCGGCGTACTACAAGAAGGACAAGAACGGCAAGTACCCGGAAAAAGGCGGCACGTATGCCGACAAGGCCGGTGCAGAGATTTACCAGAGCTACGGCGCAGATGCGTTGCGCGACTGGGTAAACTACCGTGCTACCATTCCAGACACGAACGGCAACGGCAAAGTCGATAAGGCAGAGGCTGTGGCGCGTTTGAAGGAAATGGACCTGACGAACGAGATGCGGCGCGCGTATCTGGCGAAAACCAACAAGCAGTGGGGCAATAAAAACCCGTTTTGAGGTGCTGTATGAAGTTTGATTTTTGCATGAACCGGGCGGAGTATGACGAGCTTGTATTTAGCCTGACGGACGATGAGCGGGAAGTGCTGGACATGCGGCGGCACGGGAGGCACAATGCCGAGATCGCAGCCGAGCTGAACTGCTGTGAGAGGACGGTAAACCGGCATGTGAGAAGCATTAAGAATAAGATGCGGTGAGAGGGCGGTAAAGGATAAGCCGCCCCTCATCCGGCCTGCGGGCCACCTTACCCCACAGGGGAAGGCAAAAGTATAGAGGGCAGTCACTTTTTGAGTGGCTGCCCTCTTTTTTTGTTTTGGCGTAAAAGTGACGTGATACTGGCGCGGGAATGGCCTACGGCGCGGGATGGATTGTAGTACAATGAAACCAGAAAGACGAGGTGAGCGGTATGTACTGGAACAACTACGGTATGCAGACCCCCTACAGTAACCCCTATGGGCAGACGATGCAGCAGGCGTTACAGCCGTGCAGCATCACGAAGGTGAGCGGCGAGAACGGCGCAAAGGCATTTGGAATGGCACCGAATTCCAGCGCACTGCTGCTGGACGAGACCGCGCCGCTTGTGTGGCTGAAAACAACAGATGGGGCAGGGTATCCCACTTTGACACCCTACACCATTACCCCGTACCAGGCCGCGCCGCCTGTGGACGTGAACAGCCTGGAAAACCGTGTGAAACGATTGGAGGAGATGCTCAATGACAAATCCGATTCTACAGGCAATGGGGAAAAGCGCAATGCCAAATAGCCCGATGAACGTGGTGCAGCAGTTTATGCAGTTCAAACAGCAGATGCAGGGAAAAGACCCGCAGAAAATCGTGGAGCAGATGCTTGCAGATGGCCGAATGAGCCAGCAGCAGTTTGAGCAGCTGAAACAACAGGCGGAACAGTTCAAGGGCATATTTTACTGATATAAGCCGGGTCGACACGGCTTATAAATACAAATCTTACGAAAGGATTGGATACTATGGACAATGGGTACTCTTTGAGTGACCTGCGCGCGGCGACTGGTGACGGCAACGGCTTCGGTGGAAACGGCGCATGGTGGATCGTGATTTTGTTCCTGTTCTGCTTCATGGGCGGCGGCTTCTGGGGCAACCGGCAGGGCGAGTTTGGCCAGTATGCCACCGCTGCCAGCCAGCAGGAGATTTTGTTTGGCCAGCACTTTGGGCAGCTCAACGACCGTTTGACCAATCTGGGCAACGGCGTCTGCAATCTCGGCTTCGAGATGCAGGGCGGCATTGGTCAGCTTGGCAAGGAAGTGGCGCTGGGCCAGAGCAATCTGAACCAGACCGTAATGCAGACCGGCAACAATATCCAGCAGCAGATTGCAAGTTGCTGCTGCGAGAACCGGCTTGCGACGGCGAACCTGTCCGCACAGATGGACCGCCAGACCTGCGACATCACGAATGCAATCCGCGCCGAAGGCGAGCAGACCCGCGCGCTGATGCAGGCCAACGAGATTCAGCAGCTGCGCGACAAGGTAAACGCCTTGCAGATGGACAACCGCATGTACGGCGTGGTGCGTTACCCCAACGGCTACACCTATACGGCAGGCCCTAGCCCGTTCTGTGGCTGCGGCGGCTGCGCATAATCGCTGTAACAGCGTCAGCCCGCACGGCAAGCGCTGTGCGGGCTTTTTTGAGGAAAGGAGTATAGTTTTATGGCTTGCAATGAAAGGCTGAAAAATCCCCATTTCAAGAGCGCACAGAACGCCTACAACAACACGGCACAGACGATGGCCGCGACCTCAACGCCTGTCAATGTACTGGGCATCCTGAACACAGATACCGGGTGTAGCATCGACACGAACGCGGGCGGATTTATCATCCGACACAGTGGGTTATACCGCATCAGCTATGACGTGACGTTTACGGCGGGCGCTGCCGGCACGGAAGTGCTGCAAGGAATGAAAGATACCGCTGCGCTGCCCTGCATGACGGCAAGCGCGACGGTGGCCGCGAACGATGTTTCCACTTTCCATGCAGAAACTGTCGTGTACATCCCTGTATGCTGTGGCAGCACGCCGACGATCAGCGCCGTGCTGAGCGGCGTGGCCGGAACCGTGACCCACGTCTGCGCCAGCGTTGTGAAGCTGGCATGAGGTGCGTGAGATGGAGAAGATCAAAGACTACAAGGTAAAGCTGGAGCGCGAGATAGACGAGTTCATTGAGCATTACCCTGTGAATGAGCGCAGCGTGGCGGTGTTGACCTCGATGCTGGAATGCTGGGAGCATGTTAAAGAGTGCGCTAAGTGCAGCGGCAGCGGGGACGAAGAGCTTACCAAAGAAGATGCCATGAGCTGGATGTACAACATGAAGAACGAGGACGGCAGCTTTGGCGCACACTGGGATTTAGAACAGACGCGGCCCTATATGGAGCCGCGCGGTGTGACCTGCGAGCTTTGGAAGTGGGCCGCTGTGATGAACATGATGTACAGCGACTACTGCAAGGCGGCACGCAAGAACAGCGTGGACAGGCCGGAGTTTTACGCAGACCTTGCGGCGGCGTTTTTGGAGGACAAGGACGCGCCGGAGGACAAGGCCGGGCGGTATTACCACAATATTGCGGCAGTGCAGGAATAAAAAAATCAGCCCGCAGCTGTTCGGAATTTCCGAACAGCTGCGGGCTTTGCTGTGTCAGGGGAGAATATCAAGTTCCCAGCCGGAGGGGAGTTTCAGAAGAAACAGGCCGGTGCGTTCCTGCGCGCGTACCCAGAAATCAGAGCGGTTCAGTTCTTTTGCTGTATCGCGGCGGGATTTGCCCTCAAAGTAAATGGCGATCAGGACAGATTGCTGGTCGGAGTTGAGGGGTTTCATAGCTTCGTGCCGCTTGAAATAGGCCGTGTTCATCTCTGCGCGGGCACGGCAGTACCGGGCATAGGCTTTATCGTACCGCTCTGCCATGCGAGCCACCGGGTCTGATTTGGTGTTGCCTTTTGGCATACCATCGGCAGGGTGGGCCGACATGGCGGCGTTGGATTCATATAATTTATCGCGGGCCTCGATAAAGGCTTTCTGATAGGCGGCGTATTTTTCCATCCATTTTTGACGCTGGGTGTTGCCTGCCGGGGTAGAAGTCATTTTAGAAGCCTCCTTATGATTCTATAACATGCAATGCCGATGCGGGTTACGACCAGCAGCGGCCAGAAAACAAGGACAATAACGTTGTCTGCGCCGTCTACGGTGTCCATTCTGTCTGTGTGGTTGATGTACAGGACGGTGAGCAGGCCGCACAGGTCGTAAACGCAGATGGCGGCGATAACAAGGATAATGGTCATGGGGTCACATCCGGGGGCTCTGGAAGCCTAAACGCCATTGACATTGAATCAAACGCCGATTCGTATGCAAGAACCACATCTTTAGCAACTGGCAGTTTGTCTTTAACGCTTATCCAATGCGCCGTAGGCCGCAGGGATTCGGGGTCAATGGTTGGTAAATCGTTGACCAGATCGCGTACATACCTCATACAACTCTCGTATGCTTGAAATTCGCCGCCGTCGTATGCGCAGTCGTTTGTGTTTAAATATTTCAAAAGCTCATTAGCATCAATCAGCCGCATTGGTTCTTTCGGCTGGCTTGCGCCAGGAATCTGGCATCCTATTGTTGTGCCCATTCTGATACCCCTCTCTAGTTGCTTGTCCTAAGATTTTTTAGCATATCATCTGTTAAGTACAATGCCGCTCCTGCATATATGTCATAGTGTGTTCCGTCCTCGTAGATTCTGCGCTCGTAGTAGTATTCTATATAACTATGGTCTTTTTCTGATTTTCGCATCGTTACACAATCCATACGGTCTTCTTTATCGAGGATGTTGTCTCCGTCCTGAACTCCGTAGCATATATAATCTTGGTGGCCACGTACACCACCATAGCCGTTTGTAAGCATTTCAGTAGTGACATAGGAATATACGATTTCTTGCTGGATAGAGACCGTCGTTGTTTCTATGATAGGGTTTTCTTTGAATGGGAGCATCAGGATAATCAGAACGAATAGAGCGGTTATACAAAATGTTGCCAATAGTGCTTTCTTCATTCGGACAACTCCTCTACATACGCCATGTTCTTGCGCAGATTGAGAAATTTAGGATTGAGAACACAAGCCGGTGCAACAGCACCGCCGTTGCACGCACCGTAGTTGTACAGCAGACCATCCGCGTGCATAGTGCGAACGACGATAGATTCCCCCGCGTCGGAATCTTCATCACCACAACACAACGGTGTTGCAGTCCAAATCCAGCTGTCGTAGTGCGGGATGTAGTCACGGTACTTGCGGTACTCGTCACAAGTCAAAATAAAAACAAAGTCATGTGCAGTGCCATAAGCCCTGTCTCCGTTGTCTGCGACAAGGTCAACGGTATGCAACAGCAGACTTTTTTTCTCGTAAACACTGTTTGCCATATCGTTTAGAATCCCCCGCACATTGCTGGTGCGGTAGTTGTTCAAGTTGCCCATCGCGTCGGCAAATTTATCACTTGGGCAGAATTTTACATCTTTTGCCCACGGTTCAGACATAATTGCCAACAGGCCGCCGTCAGGATGGTTCGGGTCAAGGCAGACCCACTCGAAGCCTTTGAACATAAAGTGTTCGCCGGGGCGCAGGGTTGTGATGTTAGTCATTGTCGGTTACCTCCTCGTTCCAGTAGTCGTCACGGCACCTATCACAACGGCAAGTGATACTCAAATAACCGTACTTGGCGCATCGCAATGGTTTCAAGGTTTTGTCTAATGAGCAAGGCAACAAACGAGTGATGTCGCTTAAATACGCATCCGGGAACTTCTTCAAGAACTCACTCTGGCGGGTCTTGACGGGGTGGTCTTTCGCCCATTGCTCGACTTTTGAAATCGTTTCTTCAATGCTTTCACCTAAATTGTCGTCGAGCCTAATCATGCGCATGACCATGCACACGCCCTCTTTACAAGCGGGACATTTCTTACAGCCTTGATCTTTGCATAATCTGTTTGCCGTCTTGAAAAATTCAACTGTGTCCATAGTCTTACTCCTTATCCAGCCCGCGGGCTACATACTGCCCATAGGTCAGGCCCAGGGCGGCGGCTTCGCGGACGCATTGCTCAATGGGTTTTATGGTTTTCTTAAGGCAGGGATGCGCGGCGGGTTTCTTTCCTTTTTTCAAAGCACAGGCATTCCTGCGGCGCTGGTAAGATGCCTGCGCGCTTTTGATATTGCGCTTGCGTATGCAGGAATCGCAATAGCGCTTTGTGGGCTGTACGTCCCACATGATTTTCCCGCAGGTCTTGCAAAATTTTGTTGTGGTCATAGCGGCTCCTTTGTTTTGGGTGCTTCAATGCCGATGCTTTGCAGTGTTACCTGTGCCCAGAGGTCGGCAAGCTGGTCATTGCGGTACTCGTTGTATTTATCAGCAACGGGGCCGGTCATTGCATCCTGAATCCGTTTCAGCGTGCGGGGAGAAAGACCGACCTGATAGCACGCCAGCAGGCATAGATAGGTGGCGCGGGTAGCAATGTCGTTGCGCTTCTTCATTACAGCCTCCTGCGCACGACACTGGATGCCCTGAATTTTAGCTTCTGCATAGGCGTCTATGGCCTTCTGCATGGCCGGGGTGAGATGAAGTCTGGCTTTCATGAGTTCACTTCCAATTCTTCAATGTAAATTTCGGTGCGGGGGTTGGATTTGTCGTACATCACGCGGGAACCGTCCACGCTGGCAATGATGGCGTTGTTGTCGTCTGCAAGGATTTTGGCGGCGACAAGTGTGTCATGGGCAGCTTCCATCAAGTTCGTTAAGTCTACTTTGCGGCGTGTCGGCATATAAAATACCGTGGCGACGCGGTAGCGGCCCGACAGCGGGGCTTTCGGCTTTGGGGTGAGATACCACATAGCGGCCTGTTCGTACTTCTTATACTGCCTGCTGGGGGTGATGAACGGCTTGCCGGTTCGGTGGTTGGTAAGTATCTGCTGGGAGTTCTTCTTGGTGATAGGGGGCAGGGAGATTATGTATTTTTGGATCACCGTACAATCTCCTTTACTTTCGCGTAATACTTCTCGCTGTACCATATATCCGGCAGGCGGGGATTTTGGGTGTAGCCTGCGGTGCGCAGGGCGGCTTCGGCGTTCCAATGCGTGGAATACAGGCGCTTGGAGTGGGTGATGTCGCCGGTAGAGCGGGAATAGGTGATGATTTCATACTTCATCGGTGTGCAGGGCCTCTTGCAGGTGCTTTTGCGCACTGTCCATAATATCTGCGGCCTTTTCAAGTTTCTCTTTAGCGACGCTGCGCAGGTTGGTTGCATAGGCAAGCTCGGCAAACGCAAGCTTGAGCAGAAAATCTTTATCAGTCATAGTCCGTCATCTCCATAAATCGTTGATAGTTTCCGTCAAAGGCGATGTGCAAATCGCCTGTAATGCCGCGCTTATTCTTGGCAAGGGAGAAATAGTATTCAGTTTCTCCTTTGCCCAAAAGGATGATTGCATCTGCGTCCTGCTCTATCTGGCCGGATTCTTTGAGGTCCTGCACCTTCGGTGCGTCCACGCCGCCGCGGTTTATCTGGGCAAGCGCCACCACAAGGCGGCCTGTTGTCTGGGCGAGGGTGTGCAGCTGCATTGAAATGTTTGTGACCACCTCATACCGGCTGTTGCCCCTGCCGGGAATCAGCTGTAGATAATCCACGATGATGACATCCGCCTGCTTGGCGGCTGCGGTAGCCGATACCCATGCGACATTTTGACCGCCTGCATTGATGAGCCATAGCGGCAGGCTGCTGATAGTTGCGCACGCCTTGGCGTATTCTTCATCCTGCGGGGCGCGGCGCTTAAAGACGATCTCCTCCATCGGGATAAGGGCAAAGCAGGAAATGAGCTTATCAAACAAGCCGACCTGGTCTGTCTCATAGGAGAAGAAGCAGACCTTTTTGCCGTCCTTGGCAAATTGCAATGCCATCTGCAAGCCGAGCGCGGTCTTACCTGCACTGGGCCTGCCGCCTACAACGACCATCTGCCCGGGGCGGATAGAGCAGCGCCTATCCAGCGCGCCGAGGCCCGTCTTGATGCTGCGGTCTGTCTTGTCGTTCTGCTCCATGAGCCACTTGCCTGCGACCTCTGCAACGGTCATGCAGCGGCTGTCAACGCTGTCCTCTGTGAGAACGTCAGAGAGGGCCGCAGACAGGCCGCGCATGTCATCGACACTCTTTCCGGCTTCTGCAATTTGAAGGCCAATTCGGGAGGCTCTGCGGCGCTGAGAGGCATCCTTGACAGCGGCAACGAATTTGCGGTAACCGCTGATAGAGGGAAGTGATGCAGCGCATACTGCGGCGGTCTCGCGGTTCTTCATGAGCACATAGTCATCCTGTGCAAAGTACCCGCGCGTCGTGTACATTGATTTGATCTCGGCAAATGTGGCGGCGCAGGCACCGTCCGCAAAATCGCTTTCGCTTATGTGGTCGATGCAGTAGAGGATGCTGTCCGGCGCGTAGACCATTGCGCCGATAACGCATTGTTCCGGTGTGAGGCTCAATCAATCCACTTCCTTTCCGGCGGGGCCGTCTGCTGGCGGCTGCGCTCCCATGTACGCACTGCGGCTTTCCAGTCTTTCATTTGGTTCTTGCCTACCTTCCAGCCCTTGCTTGTGTAGAAGTCGCAGAATTCACTGCCATCAATGCCGTTATGGCGCTCCTTACAATAGGCGTTGACTTCTTCAGGCGTAGGGGGAACAAACCGCTTTGAAACGGGCACACCCTCGTCCCCCTGTGGGGGATTATAGGGGGTATTCTTAACTTCTTTATTCTTCTTTATATAAGGGTCTGTGTTAGCACTGTGTTGGTTCTGTGTTACCTGTTTGTTAGCTTCTGTGTTGGCACATTGGTAGTCACTGTAATTATTTACCGTAAATACGCTGAATTTCCCATGTTCGCACTGTGTTATTTCTTGTGTTGATTTTAGATGGTTTATAGCAGTACGAACGGATTGAACACTTATGCCAGTATCTGTTGAAATTTGACGGATAGAGGAAACGGCCTGACCGGGTTCTAGTTGGACGCCTTTGTAGTAGCACGGCTCATAGCAAGCCAGAAACAGCAAGTGCAGAAACACGCATTTTGTGGGGGTATCGGTATACCAGCCCCACTTCATCATGCGGCGGTACAGCTTTATGTAACCCTCGTTTGCCATTTTTCAACACTCCATGTAATATTCCGCGACACGGCAAAGCCGACCATAGCGGTTGCGGCGGGTGACCATGCGGGAGGCTACCGGGTAGCCTCTCCGTTTGAGGTCGGTTATGCGGGAGGCAAGGCGGCTGCACCCGAAATCTTCCAGAGCGTCCAGGGCAGTAAGTGTGCCGCCGGATTCCAGAACGGCTAAAACCTGGTCTATCTGTGAGGGGATGCGTTCTTTCTTTTCTTTCTCGTCATTCATGGTAGCACCTCAGAACGGCAAATCGCCGTCATCCTCAATAAGGGCGTAGTCTGCATCTGGTTCGCCATGCGTGCGCTGTGAGGTGGCTGCGGGGCGCTGTGCGGCGTTCTGCGGGGCGGGGCTGGTACTTTCCTTGCTGCCGCAAAAACTCACGTTTTGGGCCACAATTTCAACGGCTGTGCGGTTCTGGCCGTTCTTATCTTGATACTGGCGCGTCTGCAAGCGGCCATCAATGGCAATGAGGGCGCCTTTGGGGAAGCATTTGCAGACAAACTCGGCAGTCTTGCCCCAGGCGGTGACATCGAGCCAGTTCGTTTGGCTCTGTCCGCTGGCATCCTTATAACCGGAATCGTTTGCTATGCGGAAAGAACAGACGGACTTGCCGCTGTTCGTGGTTTTGAGTTCCGGGTCTTTGACCATGCGGCCAATAATAGCAACAACATTCAACATAGGTTAGTCCTCCAAGTAGTTAATATAGAAGCGGCGGCGAAAGTCGTCGTGATCCCAATGGTAGTAGGCTTCTGCAAGCAGTTGGCCTTGTTTGTGGTAGTGGTCTTGCAGGTCGCCGCTTGAATGAATGGCGGCGTGGCAGGCGGGGCAGACGTTAATCCAGAGGCCCAGCGCCTTGCTGGCCTTGCGGCGGCTTCCGCCGTAGATTTCATGCCGGGCGGTGTCTCCAAAGCGGTGGCAGTGATAACAACGGAACGATTCATGTACGAACAGCGACGGCGCGTAGCCGTTCTTGTCAATCTTCACGCCAAATTCATTGCGGGTCTGCATCGTCTGTCAGTCCTTTCAACTTGGAGATTTCCTCGGGGGTCATGGTAGGGATACCCTGTTGCTGGCATTCCTGCACAATCAGTTCAATGAGGCGGTGCATCTGTGAGGAGTCGAACTTGGAAGAACCGTACCAGCATTGAACGTTGTAGAAGGTCCCCTGCGGGGTGGTCATTTCATCGAGCTTATGGACCTGCCAGCCCTCACCCTTGCTCTCCCAACCGTTTTTGAATGCCCTTGCAGCATCGGCGCGGAGGGTGACAAGGGCGGAGCTGCCGCCAATGTCGCGTATCAAATCGCGGTAGATGTCCAGAACAGGGCGGTTGATTTTGGCGGCAAGCTGGTTCATGAGCGCCCATGCGTAAGCGTTGGCCGAGAGACTTCGCTTTTGTGAGGCCGTGCCGATTACGGCGGCAAGGGGCTTGTTTTCATCGAGAACAGCGCGAACTTTGTCGCAGTCTGCGGCAGAACATTCCAACGTTACTGTGTTGCCGATAACAACGGCCTGTTTGATGGAGATTTGCTGCTTCATTTTCTGTGTTCAAACTCCTTTGCAACGCTACGCCAATCATCAACGGTGAAGTCCTTAAACAACTTGCCAATAAAGGTCTTTGCTTCTGTTTGGACTGTCTTTTTGTCCTTACCGGTTCGCTGTGCATATCCTGCCAGCGCAGTTGTTGCCATGTCCTTTACGACCTGTGCGGTAACTTCTGGCGATGCTGTGATCGGCTGAGGTTCTTCTTCATAGCGCTCTTTAAATTCATCTGCTTCACTGTCGGAATAGATGCCGTCAAACGCAAGTTTGCAGATTTTTAAAACAACACGGTCAAACAAGCGTTTGTATGCCATCGCATAAGGGTAAGCATTCTTACAGTTCTGCGTGGATGCTTCGCCAACTTCGTAAAGCCCCTGCTGCTTGTTGGCGTAAGTGAACACAAGAGAGTTCCCATATCCAGCTTTATCAACGGATACGCAATCCGGGTTGAACTTGTCTTTTTCCGGCATGTTATCGTTAATCTTCAAGCAGGCGTTGTGGCTGATAATCAAGCCAGTGTACATCATTTTGCCGGTTTTGGTCTCGTTCATTAAAATCCAGAAATCAGACTCTTTTAGGTACGGTCTATCGTTGATGGCCTTTAATGCTTTGTCGCGGCTTGCAATGTATTTCGCGCTCTGGATAACGGGGACCTCTTGACGGGATTTAAGCGAATATTCCGACTTTTTTTCGTTAAACATCAGATTGCTTCTCCTTCCTTGTCCTCTGTCGTCAGGTGGATGCGGTAGCAGCTGGCGGGCGGCAGGGCCGTGTCCGGCTTGCGGGTTTTGAGGACGTAAAAATAAACGGGAGTGCTGTCTGCCAGAAAATAGGTTTGGCTAAGACCATACTTGCATTTAGCAAATAATGGAACATAGCCTCCCACGTTCTCACTGTGTACGCGGCGGGCATTCTGCAATGCGTTGAAGTACGCACAGCTGATGCCAATATTCGATGGGAGAAACTCAGGGCAATTACGTCCGCGAATAAGCTTGTGCGCCTGAATCAGGGCGCTTAAATCATCAATACGCATAATAGTCCTCCATACAGCGGCAATCTTCCCATGGGTCGTCCTCTTGGACATCCTCACCAGGGAAATCGCCGGGGTTATAGCACATATCACAGCCGATGATTTGCGTACCAAATTTTGCGGGGATAAAGTAGATGGCTTCGCATTCCTCGCCGCATACAGGGCAGCGGGGGCGGCGGGGCTCGTCAGGCGGGAAGGGGTTATCTTGATGGCCCCAAAAGCTGGTCATTCTGCGGCCTCCTGATTTTCTTCTTCATCAGAAAAATGAAGCTCCATCAAGTCGGCGATTGCGAGATATTCTTTGGCGTATTTGCTGTCGCCGTGTGTCTTTTTGACGATCTTGCGAAACTGCGTCAGATCGCCATAGAAGCAGCCGCACTGTACGCGGAGAATTTTATCCTTGCAGCGAAAAAATGTGGTCGCGCGGAAATATCGGCCAAAGCCTTCAACGACGGAAAAGTCTGCATTGCCGGAGACCCGCGCATCGCCGGAGACCTGCGCATTGCCGGAGACCCGCG
>ERZ836877.1121-NODE-1121-length-42130-cov-31.553987_pt1 | contig 42130 bp, 39 predicted proteins | sample MGYA00519469_ERZ836877 | MGnify/ENA primary metagenome ERZ836877 (study PRJEB31850, sample SAMEA3708809) | human gut metagenome | biome: human gut; feature: human-associated habitat; material: faeces | place: China | collected 2014 ...
AGAAGACCGTCCGCTGGTATCTCGACAACCAGGAATGGATGGACAACATCACCTCAGGCGAATACGAGCGCTACTACGACGACATGTATAAAAATAAGTTTGAATGCCGACTCTAAGGGAAAATATTGCTTATAAAGGCATTCTTACATTTTCAAATTATGTCTTGAATTTTGTCACTTTTCCATATGTTACGAGAGTTTTAGGCCCATCTGGCTTTGGTACAGTTGATTTTGTAAATACAAGTGTAGATTATTTTATTCTCTTTGCCACCATGGGAATAATAACTATTGGAACAAGAGAAATCGCCTTTAGAAAAAATGATGCAAAAGAACTATCCATAGCTTTTTCCAATATTCTTGGCACAAATATAGTTTTTACTATCTCTGTTCTTTTTATTTACTTGATTTCAGTATTGCTAATTCCGGAGTTTCGCGTTGCAAAAGAACTTTTCTATATTGGAAGTGCGAAAATCATTTTTACTGCTTTAGCTGTAGAATGGTTTTTTACGGGGATAGAGAATTTTAGATTTATAACAATACGTAGTGTTATTATTAAAATTTTTTATGTAATCGGGGTTTTCTTATTTATAAGATATCCCTCTGATTATATATTATATTTTATTTTGACAATTTTGGCTTTTGTTATTAATTCTTTGGTTAATTTTATTTATGCTAATCGACTAATAAAAATTCAATATAATCATTTATTTACTATTGTTTATTATAAAAGCAATTTAAAACTTGGATCGTATGCAATAATGACATCCATGTATATTTCATTTAATGTAATGTATTTAGGGCTCGTTACTAATAATCTACAAGTCGCTTATTATTCTGTTGCAGTTAAATTATATTTTATTTTTCTGAATTTATTTTCTGCATTTACTTCGGTAATGATTCCAAGAATGTCTGCGCTTGCATCTAAATCGGAAAAAACTTTATTTAATCATTATTTGAATAAATCCTTTGATATTGTAGGAATGCTTGCAATTCCACTTATTATATGGTCAAGTATTATGGCACCGGAAATTATTGAAATTATCTCTGGATGGGAGTATGCCTCCAGTATTATTCCCATGAGGATTTTGATGCCTGCTTTATTGTTCGTATGGATATCACAAGTGATCGCCTTGCAATGTTTTATCCCTTATAAACAAGATACACTATTGCTCAAGGCGTCAATTATAGGAGGATTATTAGCACTGGTATTAAATGTTTTAATTACGCGAAATTTAGGTGCTGTTGGATCTTCTATAGTGCTATTATCATGTGAGGTTGTTGTAACAATGTATTATTGTATTAACGCCATTGTGAAAAAATACATAAGCATAGGTAATATAAGAAACATAGTCAAAGGAATATACATTGCCATTCCAATTATGGTTGTGTGTTTTGTTGCAAAGGTTAATGATAATATATATATATCTTTTCTGATTTCCATTGTGCCGTTTAGTTTTTATTGTATTTATAAATTCATAAAATATAAATTGCAAAAAAGTGTAGGATGATTTATATCATACCCGTGATTATATTGTTTATAGGAATCATTAATTGTGATTTTAATCAACGTAAGGGACGTGTATTATGGTTTGTAGTGTACGCCGTAATGTCATTGTTGATTGGACTTCGGTATAAAGTTGGAGGTGATACATATAATTATAATAATTTTTTTGAAAACTCATCTGATATATATAGTTGGACTCCAATTAATCTTGCTTTGTTTGAACCAGGATTTTCATACCTGACCTCCATTGTAAAAACATATTCTGAGAGTATTTATGTCTACCAAATTGTAATAATTCTAATCTTTAATTATTTATTATTCCGATTTATTAGAAGGAACACTGAATTTAAATTTTCAGCGTTATTATTAATTTATATTACTATATACATATATTTTGGCACCGAGATTCTTAGAGAGTCAATCTCAGTTGGTATTTTACTAAATGCATATGATTTAATCAAAGAGAAAAGATGGATAATATATACAGCATTAGTTGTATTGGCAACATCGTTCCACTCAAGTGGATTAATAGGTATAATATTTCCATTTGTAGCTAAATTGAAATTTAAATACTTTCTTAGTTATTTTATAATATGGGGCTTAATTTTGATATTTATTCAAACCATTATGTCTTATTTGTCCGGATTTGAAATTTTGGCTAAAATAACTAGATATTCAACGCATCAGTATGTAGGATATTTATGGTCATCATTTAGATTAATATACTTTGGAATTATCCCTTTAATATTTTTGAGTTTTTTCAAGAAACGAAATATAACTATAAAATTTGAAGGGATTATATGTTTTCAGATTCTGCTTTCAATTGGTCTTTTTATTGTGCCAATAATTTTTCAACGGCTTATAAACTATACTATCCTTTTTTATTTAGTGGCTTTGGTAAATCAAACAATTCCCTCAATAGTCAGGCGAATAAAGCTGAATAAGAAAACACTTGTAAGCCAATTTTCTATTTTTATATTAATTATAACTATACTGGCGCACAGCTCATACTATATTCACCTTGATTTTTATAAAAGGTGGTATCCTTATCATTCTATACTGGATCCGGTTGAGGAAAGTTCAAGGCTTAAATATGTCCCAATATAACCCAAATATGACAATAGCAATCTTATTATCTACCTATAATGGTGAACGATACTTAATTGAACAACTTGATAGTCTCTTTTCACAGACATATAGTGAATTCAAGTTATATGTACATGACGATGGATCTTCTGACAAAACAATTTCAATAATCAAAGAATATCAAAAGAGATACATTGATCAAATAGTTATAAAACATGATAACTGTCGAAGAGGGGCGGGAAACAGTTTTATGTGGCTTCTTGATAATGTCTCAGCGGATTATTATATGTTTTGTGATCAGGATGATGTGTGGATGCCTAATAAAATTGAGGTCAGTTTGAATCAAATTAGACAAATTGAGGATGAACAAGGCAATCATGTACCGGTGGGCGTTTTTACAGATTTGACCTTAGTTGACGAAAAATTAAACATTATTCATCCCTCTTTCTGGAAGTTCCAAAATATTAAACCTAGGCTAACATCTCAATTTAAGTATTTAGTTTATGGAAATGGAGTAACTGGTTGCACTTTAATGATCAACCAGGCAGTTAAGACAATTATCCAACCATTGCCCGATTCAATTGGACTTCATGATTACTGGTTGGCACTCCTCATATCTCGTCATGGTTATCTTTATTATTATCCTAATCCCACAATTTATTATCGGCAGCATCGGAATAATGTAGCGGGGGCAGGTATAATGAATACGGGTATGCGCTTTAGTATAAAGCCATTTATTAGGTGGTACTACAATAGTAAATTATGGCTTAAGCAATTTAATCATGATAATCTAATTATTCTAATAATAAATAAATTCATATATACAATCAAAAGATATTATTCATGACGAAAGCATGCGTATTTATACTTTATAACCCTGATATTGAAGTCGTGATAACAAATATAAACAGCATTAAAAAGGATGTAGACTTCATATATTTGATTGACAATTCTGATACTAATCAATCTTATGAAAAATTATTTAGATCTGAAAATAGTATCAGATATATTAATTTAAATGGAAATAAAGGAATTGCTAGGGCATTAAATATTGGCTTTAAACAGGCTAAAGAGGATGGGGTCGAGTGGGTACTTACAATGGATCAGGATTCCGTTATCCCAGATAATATGATATCAAAATATTCAGGTTTTATAAAATCTGGTAACGAAGCTAATATTGGTATTATTACACCGCAAATTAATGTTTATAAAGGAGAAAGCCGGGATGTTGTGGAAATAATATCCTCGGAAGTTTTATGTTATACCTCGGGCAGTTTTACATCAGTAGATGCATGGGAAAAGGTGGGAGGTTTTAAGGAGTATCTATTCATTGATTTTGTTGACTTTGAATTTTGTCTTGATTTGATAACGAATAATTATAAGATATTTAAATTGCATTCAGTCGTTATGAATCACGAGCTTGGGAAAACTCGTGAGTATCGGTTTTGGGGTAAACATCTTTTTTATGTGACTAATCATAATTATATAAGAAGATATTACATGACCCGCAATATGAGATACGTTAGGGAAATGTATGGGAACCAATTCCCAGGTCTCTCTGAGTTTAATGGTGGATGGAGGTCAGTATGGGTCATATGCAAGATATTGTTATTTGAGAAGGATAAATTGAGGAAGTTGAGATCAATATATGAAGGAATAAGAGATTATAAATTGGGTATAACAGGAAAATATATAAGACAATGATTTCTGTATGTATTGCTACTCATAATGGAGAAAAGTATATAAAAGAGCAAATCGACTCTATCCTTTCTCAGCTTAATAGGAATGATGAGATTATTATCTCAGATGATGGGAGTACCGATGCAACTCTAAATATTTTATCATCTTATGGGGATCCGCGGATTCATATCATAAGATTTATACAACCTGATGAAAAAAGATCCCATAAGTATGATCGAAATCAACTGTACATATTGTATGCGAGCCGCAATTTCGAAAATGCATTGACTCATTCAAAAGGGAACTATATTTTCCTTTGCGACCAGGATGACATCTGGTATCCTGATAAAGTAAAGGAGATGATGGAATGTCTTAAAGCATATGACATTGTTAAGCATGATTTCAGCACTATTGATTCTTCCGGCAAACTAATTAAAGAAACTAATTATAATGCCGAACATCAACGAAATAGGTCATTGACACATCTAATAAAGCATTTACCATTTCGTGGCTGTTGTATGGCATTCAACCGCAAAGTATTAACAAGGTCATTACCTTTCCCGAAAAAATGTCTACAACATGATTCGTGGATAGGAATGATTGCTCGAATAAATAATCATTCTTTTTTCTATTATGATAAGCCTTTGATTTATCATAGATTACATGAAAATAATGTAAGTGAATCAAATAAATCCAATTCTATATATTATAAATTTAAATACAGGATAAACTTAATTTTACAAATATTATGTCACAAAGCTTTTGAATAAATAAACCTATTTGAAAACCATAAAATTTTATGAATATAGCATTGATTATTGCCGGTGGTGTTGGAAACCGGATGGGACAGGATATCCCAAAACAGTTTATGTATATAGATGATTGTCCTGTAATCATACGGACTATGATGGCTTTCCAAAAGCATCCACAGGTTGACGGCATAGCAGTTGTTTGTCTCGAGGGATGGGAGACTATACTCCGGTCGTATGCCAATCAATTTGGAATCACTAAACTTCAACATATATTCCCAGGTGGAGACAATGGCCAGTCATCTATCCGGAACGGGGTATTTGGACTTCGAGATGCAGGCGTTAATGAATATGATCTTATATTGATTCATGACGCTGTAAGACCTTTGATTTCCCAAGAAATCATCTCAAGCAATATCGCCACATGTATGCGGCATGGGAATGCTATTACCTGCATAAAATGTGCTGAGGCAATTCTTGAAAGCGGTGATCATAAATCATCAACCTCAAGTATTCCGAGAGATAAATTGTTCAGAACACAGACTCCACAGACATTCCCGTTGAAGGATCTTGTGAAAGCGCATGAGGAAGCTTTAGAGAGAGGAATTCTCAATTCTGTAGCTACTTGTACTCTTATGGTAGAACTTGGTGGTAGGACTCTTTTCTTGGCCCCCGGAGAAGAACGGAATATAAAGCTTACAAATACTGAGGATATCGAATTGTATAAGTCATTGCTTCATACATCTAAAGAATCATGGCTAAAATAAATTTTGACCGGTGGCATCCTTTGTATCAACAGGATCTTGAAAGAATTGCCGAAACAATTCCGGAAGATAAGATACATAATAAGGATGTCATTGTGACCGGATGTACCGGCCTTTTAGGCACGTTAATAATCGATGTGCTTATGTGGTTGAACATTAATAGAGAATCGGGTATTAGAATAAAGGCTCTTGCTCGTAATAAAAATAAAGTTGAGGCTAGATTCAAAAAGTATTTAGAATCGGACTTATTCATATTCACCCAATATGACGCTTTCACTAAGCTTGAAAATATTAGGGCCAACTATATCTTTCATTGCGTAGGGAATTCCCATCCTGCTCTTTTCGCGTCAGACCCTGTGGGAACATTGCTCGGCAACATTATAGGGGTCAAGAACATTCTTGATTTGGCGAATGAAACGGAGGCGACAACATTGATTCTCTCCTCAGGCGAAGTATACGGCGACAATATGGATCCGGATAAAAAAATGAATGAGAATTATATAGGATATCTTCCTATTGACAATGCTCGTTCTTGTTATCCTGAAGGGAAGCGGGCAGTTGAATCTTTATGTCAGTCATATATTTCCCAATATGGCACTGAGATCAAAATTGCACGTCCTTGCCGTATTTTCGGACCCACAATGACTGAGGATGACAACAAAGTATCCGCTCAGTTTCTAAAGAATGCTAAGAGAGGAGAGTCTCTTATGTTAAAAAGTGCGGGGACACAGATGTTTTCATATATTTATGGTGCAGATGCAGTGAGTGCTATTCTCAAGATAATGTTTGATGGCATCACCGGAGAAGCATATAATATCTCTAATGAACTGTGTGATATCAGACTTAAGGATTTCGCTCGTGTAATCGCATCGAAAGGAAATGTTGATATGAAACAGGAATGTATAGGTGAGGCTGGTGGATCTAAAGTTATGAATGCGCTTCTTGATAATTCAAAACTTAAAGGTTTGGGATGGGTGCCATTCTATGATATGGATAGTGCGGTTTCAAGAACACTTGAAATAATGATATGAAATCTGATTCGGAGATAATGACGGCTATCGCACATAAAAGCGATATGCTTAGACAACTTTCCAAAGAGGAGTCGAGATTACTTAAAGAAACTTTAGTAAGGATGTTTACTGATCTTGACAATCTTTGTAGAGAGAATAATCTTGATCTAATTCTGGTGGGTGGTTCGGCTCTTGGAGCAGCGAGACATAAAGGTTTTATTCCATGGGACGATGATCTGGACGTTGCATTAAGCAGGGATCATTATGATCGACTTTTGGAACTGCTAAAGATTGGAAAACTTGGTACCCAATATGAGTATACCTTTCCATCAGAAGAAAGGGATTCAAAGAATCTTTTCCTTAAAGTATACAGGAAAGGAACTGTCAATTCTGAAGTGTTGGATGAATATACTCCTTTCCCAAAGGGAATATTCCTGGATGTCTTTCCGATTGAGAATGCCTGGCGACCCGGTTTTATGAATACATTGAAGTCTGGTGTGTCAAAGGTATTGAGTTTTATCTCTGTAAGTGTATTGTATTATCAATACAGGAGTACAGCTTATAAGGAATTCATGTCGCAGAGCGACGATGGAAAGAAAAGGTATAAACTCAGGATGAGGATTGGGAAATTTGCATCCATAATTGATCATAAGAAATGGGCATGGGGATTCGATAGATTTGTCAGGATGAAAAAATTTACAGGTTTTGTGACTATCCCAACCGGAAGGAAAGGATATAAAGGAGAAACGCTGCCATTTAGTTCAATTTTCCCGGTTGCAGAAGCTAAATTTGAGGATGTCTGGGCAAAAGTGCCAGGGAATCTTGATCTATATCTTAGAAATCTATATGGTGATTATATGACAATCCCACCTGTTGAAAAACGGGAACGTCATTATGTTACGGAGATTAAATTTTAGTTATGGGTTTGGTCGGTAGGTTATACGAAAAGGTTCTAAGGATTTACACCAAGGTATATTGTCTTTCCCGTCCAAAGATCTCTATTGGAGAGGACGTAATAATCTATCCAAATGCGGAGATTTCTTTCCGTTATTCGGGTAAAAACAGTCGTTTGAAAATTGGGGGGGTAGAATCGGTTGTCTATCAAGAGGATATAAGGTTGGATGGTTCCATCCAACGAGAATATCACTAAGGTCTCAAATTGCACAGATGCAAATTGGGTCAGGTACTTGCATTAATGGGGCAAATATTCAAGTAAAATCTACTATTACAATAGGCGATAGATGCCACATCGCTTCCGGAGTGCAGATTACGGATTCAAATGGTCATCAAACTTATTGCTATGATAGATGTGATGAGGATCGTGCCATTCCTATACGCATAGGCAATAATGTGTGGATTGGATTGAATTCGATTGTTTTAAAAGGTACTGAAATCGGCGATAATTCCATTGTTTCCGCAGGCAGTGTTGTTAAGGGATCATTCCCGGCCTATTCTTTGATCTCAGGTAATCCTGCGAGAATTATAAAACAATTAGATCCCGAAAAATTTAAATAAAGATCACTGTCGGAATGTAATATAGCCTATCATACTATCTATGACAATAAAAGAAGCTGTTGAGTTATTGCCCTATGGCAAATGTATTCTATTCACTGGTTCAGGCTTTTCTTTCGGTGCAACAAATCGGAGAAAAAAAGCGGATGGAACTTTTATGAAATTCCGTGGTGCAAATGATATTGCAATGGAGCTTGCAGAATCATGTGGATTTGATGAACCGAATCCTAAATTAGGAATTGCGGCTCAATTTTATCTTGATAAGTTTCCTAAATCACAACTTGCAGATTTTTTAAAGAATGAATTCTCTGTCTTAGATATAAGTCAGGAACATGAGATTATAGGAAAGATACCTTGGTTAAGATGCTATACGACTAACTATGATGAAATATATGAACTTGCATCTGGCAGGAATGGTAGAAATATTTCTCCAGTAACCATGTCAACACCTGTCAAGAATCCCGGGGGATGTAAAAATGTTTGTGTGCATATTAACGGTGCAATCAGCCGTCTTACCCCAGATTCTCTTGATAATGAGTTTAAACTTACAAACAGAAGTTACAGGTCAGATGATCTCCATTACTCTCCATGGTTCGACATGTTCAAGGATGATTTGCTTAATGCCGATGCAGTCTTCTTCATTGGATTTTCCGGAGAATACGATCTTGATCTTACGAGGGTATTCCAAAGCACGAAAGAACTTTCAGACAAAACTTTCTTTATAGTGGCTCCCAGTGAAAGAAAGTCGATAATTAGAAACCTCCAATCATTTGGTACTGTATATCAAATCGGCTTGAATGGATTTGTAGATGTGCTTAATGCCAATCCGGAAGTGTTTGACCTAAAGGAAGACAGACGTGTCCCCAATGTTTATAAGTGTTTTCATACAGTCGCAGAATTTAAATCATTACCCAGTCAATCGACATCCGATATAGCAGACCTTCTTTCTAAGGGAATTATTAACGATCAACTTCTCCATTATTCAATCAGGGAACCATTGAGATTTCGATATTACATCTATCGCAACAAAATTGATTTTTTACTCAATAAAATTAAAGACGGTAAGAGATTCTTCCTTGTAGTCTCCAGTCTTGGCAATGGAAAGACAATGTTTCTTGAGGGAGCTGCTGTCAAGCTTAAACGTGCCGGTTATCAACCTTTTTTATTCGATAAAGATCGAAAATTTGTGATTGATGAAGTTGAGGAGATTTGTCATACCAACAAAGCTCCGGTCTTTATCTTTGACGGGTATATTGATAATTCCCATATTCTTCGTCAAATTTTACCTCATATGTCTGATAACTCAATCGTTATCCTTTCGGAGAGAACTGCGAGATATGAGACTTCATTCAATACGCTGGATATGTTTGATGAAGCTCCGATTCTGATACCATTGGACAAGATGGAAGACATGGAGATTGATTCGCTTATTACTCTTTTTGACACAAGTGGGCTATGGGATGACATGGCTTCTAAATCTTCGGACGACAAAAGGAAATATATCAAGGAAAGATGTAGATCACGATTGTCAGACTTTCTGTTGGCTCGACTTGATGCTTCTCAATTAAAGACATCGATTGGTGATTTGCTGAAGGTTATCAAAACTAAAGAGGAATTTTATCAAAATGTTCTTTTCCTTCTTTTTTGTCACTATTTCGGTATAAAATTGGAGTTTGGGCAAATGATGGAATCCATGGTGGAAAATGTGATGAACAATTCTTCATTTCGAAATAATCCTTTCATTAAGGAGATGATAGATTTTGATTCAGAAAAAGTCAGGCTATCCTCATCGGTGCTTGCCCTACACATACTTACCCGACAAATAACTCCTGATGAATTCGTGGATTTCTATCTTAAACTTTTCAAGGACCTTGACAGGAAGCGGGGTAACAGAAAAATCAAGCAGATCATGAAGGAGATGATGAAACATCGCAATCTCGCCAAGATTCTCCAAAGCAACAGGCATATCTTTTCAATATATGACAATATAGCGGAATGTGTTTTTTGTCATAACAATGATCAGTTCTGGTTACAATATGCCATTGCTAGGTTGGTCTCTAAAGACTATGAGAACTCAAGCCATTATTTTGAAACGGCATATTCTATTGCAAAAACGAAATCTGGTTACAGTACTTATCAGATTGATACTCACTATGCCCATTTCCTGTTATCAAGAGCTGTTGATTTTGATTCTAAGGAAACAAGTGAGCCTTTTAAGGTATTTAAAGAGGCGCATGAAAAACTTCGAGTGAGACGTTCTGGTGATAATTATAGATATTATATCTATCGTGTGGCATACGATTATCGTCCTTTCTGGGATAAATTCAACAAAGACTTTACAGTCATCGAACGCGTGGAATATAAGAAAGCATGCAGGGAAATATTGGAAATGGCTAATCAGTACATGACTATTGAAAACGCTGATCAAAAGGAGATTGTCAGGAAAACAATCTCTGCGCTCAATGAGATTGTGTCAAGTTAAACTCTATTCATATCGTTATGATTCCATTTTCGGTTTTGATGTCGGTATACCATAATGACAATGCCGATGATTTTAGGACTGCGGTTGAGAGTGTCACGATAAAACAGACTCTTAAGCCGGATGAGGTTGTTTTGGTTGTGGATGGGCCTGTTCCGGAACAGTTAAAACGGACTATTGTCGATCTGCATAATGAAATTCCAATTATTAGACCAATTTGGCTTGAAAAGAATGGAGGGCTTGGGAATGCTCTGAATATCGGATTAAAGGAATGCAGTCATGAGATTGTGGCTCGGATGGATGCAGATGATATAGCTGTGGCTGACCGTTTTGAGAAACAGGTCAGATATATGGAATCCCATCCTGAAGTGGCGGCATCGGGTGGATTGATTGCAGAATTCATAAATGATCCAAACAATGTGGTTGGTTATCGCAAAGTGCCAGCGGAGGTTTCTGAGTGCAGAGACTACTATCAGGATCGGGATCCGCTTAATCACATGACTGTAATGCTGAGGAAATCTGCCGTAATGAGAGTGGGCAATTATTTGCCTTGGCATCTGAATGAGGATTCTTATCTTTGGGGCAGACTCTTGAAAGATGGATATGAAATCGGGAATATCCCGGAGGTTCTTGTCTTTGCCCGTGTCGGAGAACAGATGTATGCCCGCAGGGGAGGATGGAAATATTTTAAAAGTGATGTTGCGATACTTAATTGGAAACGTGAAAATGACCTTTCAAGTAGGAGAAGATACTTAAAGAACTATCTTGTCAGGTTTATTGTGCAGGTATGCATCCCAAACCAACTTCGTGGGTGGGTATTCCGCAATTTGCTGCGTTCAAGATAAATTTATGTGTTCCTTAAATTTGTGTATGTCGGCGAAATAATATGGCGGAATTGTATTCATATGCCTATTGCCAAATTCTGTTGTCTGTGGTATGACAGTTGTGCATGGCAGCTGCGGCTGGAAAGCCGCAGTCCCTTAGCTCACGCAGCTGTGCACTCTTTTACCAAAAAAACACTATTCTTGCAGACTCTGAGGAAGACCTGTCGCTCTGTGCGAAGGCCCTCAATATACTCGGACTCAATTCCTCGGCACATCACAAAATCGCAGCGTTGATGGCACTGCCTGACGTTCCCTGACGGGAACGAAGAGTCAAGAGTGAAGAGTTAAGAGTGAAGGGTGAAGTGAAGAATAAAATCAACCCTGATTTAATATCTGACAATCTTGTAGATTCCAAATGATTTCGCTAAATTTGCGTCATCAATGTTTCGCATTTCATGATTGACAGCATTAAGATACAGAATTTCAAGTCCATCGTCAACCTTGAGTTGCCGTTGGGGCGTTTCAATGTGATTATCGGACCTAACGGCTGTGGCAAATCCAATATTCTTGAGGCGATATCAATGGCCAGCGCCGCATCACAGGATAGGCTTGATAATGAGTATCTTGTCAATAGGGATGTCAGAGTCTCCGATGCCAAATTCATGGTCAATGCCTTTGAAGATAATGAGGAGGAAGAAAGTGATATCGCTTCTTCCAGCGTTGATGTGATTTCCATACAAGTTAAAGCTCCCTCTTCTTCATTCTTATGTCAGCTAAGATATGAAGAATCAAGTAAAAAGTGGATAAATTATTCTTCAATATTTTCAAAATCTCTGAGAGATTTATTATCCTTATCTTTGGATAATGATATAAGTAAAAAGAACCTTGTGGATGACTTGACAGCTAAGCTTGCGGAGGTAAATATCAGTATTGATGAATTGAAAAAAAGCGTTGAGAAATTATCCACATCCGCCCCTGAACTTACTTCTTTCCTTACATACAGACCCTCGGAGCATTTTCTGCGCAAGACATTTGATTCGTCTCTTTTCCCTCTTGGCGTGCATGGAGAGGGGCTGCTCAAATATCTTAAGGAGATTGCGGAAGAGGATAAAGTGGATCTTTTCGATGAGATTAATAACGGACTTTCGCTCCTTGACTGGTTTGACGGTTTTAATATTCCCGATAATCTTCTGACAAACGAATACCGTCTGACTATCGGCGACCGATATCTCAAGAATTCTCTCCACTTCTTCGATCAGAGAAGTACCAATGAAGGTTTTTTATTCCTTTTGTTTTACCTGACTTTATTCAACAGTAAGGATACTCCCCGTTTTTTTGCTGTCGACAATATCGAATCGGCTCTTAACCCCAAGCTGATGACCAGACTGACAGAATATCTTGTGGAACGTACTATTGCCAACGACAATCAGGTGATTGTCACAACCCACAGTCCGTTTGTGCTTGACGGTCTTGATCTGGAGAATGACGATATAAGACTATTTGTGGCCAGACGTGATATCGACGGACATACGCGCATAGAACGTGTGCCGTATCGTGCGGACAGGACAATGAAGCTTTCACAGCTCTGGATGAGCGGTCTGATCGGTGGTTTGCCAGACAATTTCTAACGCCTTTAAGTCATGGGAATGAAAATAGGGATCGTATGCGAGGGTATATCCGATTACAGGGTGTTACGCCATATCACGGAACGCTATCTCCGGGATGCCGATGCATATGTCATACCTTTGAAGCCCAAAGAGACACGACAGGGAAAACAAGACGGTTTCGGAGGATGGCAGGGAGTATTGGAGTATATTCAAGGTGAAGACAAGATGATTCTCGAGGCCCTTAGAGAGGGATGCGCCTATGTAATAGTCCACATTGATACGGATGTGAGAGAATTATATGGTGTCTCCCGGGATTTCGAGACCATAGAAAAGCTTCATGAGGCGGTCAGGGAGATGCTTGCTGATAAGATTCATCCAGATTTCGACATAGAGAAGATAGTATTTGCCATTGCCATACATGAAACCGAGTGCTGGCTTTTGTCTTTTCTCTCAGATGACAATAAAATCGCATGTAAAACGGAATCTTGTGTAAGCGCGCTTAACAGACTTCTCAAGGATAAAGGGAATATTGACAAAGACAATAAAAACTCAGACCGGGCAAGAGCTGCCTACGAGTTTACGCTAAAAGCCAAGAAGAAACCTAAGGATATAAAGGCGGCATCACTCAACAATTATGGATTTGCGTGGTTCATAGAGTCGCTTGACCGGATAAAGGCTGATGTTTGAAGTAGGAGCCGCTTTACTTTAAAGACTTGTAGTATCGTATAAAAATCATAATAATATGTAGGGCTGGTATCGCTTGGCGATATCAGTCCTCTGATTCCATAACCATTTCATTATGAGTAAAAACATACCTTTCTCACCTCCGGATATCACGGAGGCGGAGATCGAACTTGTGGCCGAGGCGCTGCGCTCCGGCTGGATCACCACCGGACCCAAGACAAAGGAGTTTGAACGCCGCATAGCCCGTTTCTGCAACACCGACATGGCAGTATGCCTTAATTCGGCCACCGCCTGCATGGAGCTCGCCCTGCGTGTGCTCGGAGTCGGCGAGGGCGACGAGGTGATCGTACCGGCATATACTTATACCGCCACGGCGAGTGTCGTGTGTCATGTCGGTGCCCGGCCCGTGATTGTGGACTGTGCGCCGGGATCCTTCCAGATGGACTATGACCGTCTTGCTGATGCGATTACCGAACGCACCAAGGTTGTCATGCCTGTGGATCTCGGTGGAATCATCGCCGATTATGACAAGGTCTTCGCCGCTGTGGAGGCGAAAAAAGACCTGTTCAGACCTGCCAACGACATTCAGCGTGCTTTCGGACGATGCATCGTGGTAGCCGACGCCGCCCACGCGTTCGGAGCAATGCGTCACGGCAGGATGTGCGGCGACATAGCCGACTTCACCTCGTTCTCCTTCCATGCCGTCAAGAATCTGACCACAGCCGAGGGGGGCGCCCTGACATGGCGTTCGCGCGAGGGTCTGGACAACGAGGCCATCTACAAGCAGCTTCAGCTCTTCAGTCTTCATGGCCAGAACAAGGATGCCCTTGCAAAGACCAAGATCGGTGGTTGGGAATACGATATTATCGGTCCGTGGTATAAATGCAACATGACCGATATCATGGCCGCCATAGGACTGGTGCAGCTCGACCGTTATCCGGCCCTTCTTGACAGACGGCGCCAGATTATCGAGCGATACAACACGGCCCTTAAACAGTATCCGGTAACTGTCATGGATCACTATTCGAATGAGCACAGCTCATCCGGTCATCTTTATCTTGTGCGCATCAACGGGATTTCCGCTGAGCAGCGCAACAGGGTAATCGAGAAGATGGCGGAGAAAGGCATCGCCACCAACGTCCACTACAAGCCGCTCCCGATGATGACCGCCTACAAGGCCCTCGGCTACGACATCAAGGACTACCCCAACGCCTATGCTCAGTATGAGAATGAGGTTACGCTCCCGCTACACACTCGTCTGACTGACGATGACGTGGAATATATCATCTCCTGTTTCACAGAAATAATTTCCGGAATTTGAAACGCCTTTTCGACATCTTAGCGAGCGGACTCGGGCTCCTCTGCCTGAGCCCGCTCTTCGCCATTCTCGCCATCTGGATAAAGGCCGACTCCCGGGGCCCCGTATTCTACCGTCAGGTGAGGGTAGGCCGCGGCAACAGGGATTTCCGGATCTTCAAGTTCCGGTCAATGCGTCCCGATTCCGACAAGGGGAGGCTCATAACCGTAGGCGGACATGACCCGAGGGTGACGCGCTCGGGATATTATATCCGCAAGTACAAGCTCGACGAGCTGCCGCAGCTTATCAACGTGTTCATCGGCGACATGTCGCTCGTGGGGCCGCGCCCCGAGGTGAGGAGGTATGTCAATATGTATTCGCCCGAGCAGATGAGAGTGCTCGAGGTCAGGCCCGGCATCACATCCCTGGCATCGATAAGATACCGCAATGAGAACGAGATTCTCGCCGCCTCCGACGATCCCGACAGGACATATGTCGAGAAGGTGATGCCCGACAAGCTCGCCATCGACCTCGAATATGTGGCCGACGCAAGTCTCATCAACGACATCAGACTCATATTCTCCACATTCAGGGAGATCATAACCAAATAGTCATTTCTTTCACACCACATCCAGCTTACACTTTATGAATTCTATCAGAAACATCGCCCGGTGGTATTTCTCCCGGGGGGCGTTGCCCTACTGGAGCATACTCATCCTTGACTGCCTCTTCGTGGTCTTCTCCGGGCTCCTGGCCTACACCGTCCACCACGGTTCGGAGGCCACCTTCCGGGTATTCCCTCCGCTGGTGCTTACACTTGGCGTTTTCCTGCTGTGCTTCATCGTCGGATTCCGCATCTTCCACACCTACCAGGGGGTGATGCGCTTCTCCTCCTTCACCGACCTGATGCGCGTGAGCACCGCCGTGATCACGGCCATCGTGCTCGTCTTCATCGTGCAGTGGGCCTTCGCCTCGGCCGACTGGCTCGTGGCCTTCTCCACGGCCGACGTCATACTGATGGCTCTATTCGTGATCGCACTTATGTGGACGGTGCGCATCTGGGTCAAGACCCTCTACGAGGACTCCATCCACCGGGCCGATCTCTCACGCACATTCATACTCGGCGTGCGCGAAGGTGGCGTGGCCCTGGCCAAGAACATCCGTTCCTCCTCCGAGTCTCCCTACAAGGTGGTGGGGTTCGTGTCTGACGAGCAGGACAGGGACATGAAACACCGCCGGCTGATGGGGCTCCGGGTCTATCCGTTCGGATCCGGCCTTCCGGAGACCATGCGCCGTGCCAACGTCGCCACACTGATTGTATCCCCTCTCAAGATGGGGCTCCTCCAGGAGAATGAGGAGATCGTCAACGCACTGGTGGACGCGGGGATCAAGATCATGGTCATGCCCAAGGCCCGGGAATGGGACGGCAAGTCGGACATCAACATCAGCGAGCTCCATCCGATCGACGTGGAGGATCTCCTGCCGCGCGAGAAGATAGAGGTCGACATGAAGGCCGCCGCCGACCTGCTTCAGGGTAAGGTGGTGATGATAACCGGAGCGGCCGGCTCGATCGGCTCGGAGATGGTGCGCCAGGTGGCCACCTACGCGCCGTCGCGCCTGGTGCTCGTGGACCAGGCGGAGACTCCGATGCACGACATCCGGCTGATGATGCGCAACCGCTGGCCTGAGATACCGGCGGAGACAATCGTGGCCGACATAGCCGACGCCAAGATCATGGAGCGCATATTCAGCGGGTACAGGCCAGACTACGTGTTCCATGCGGCGGCCTACAAGCATGTGCCGATGATGGAAGACAATCCATATGAGAGCGTTGTAAACAACATCCACGGTACGAAGGTCATAGCCGACCTGGCGGTGAAATACGGCACCCGGAAGTTCGTGATGGTCTCCACCGACAAGGCTGTCAACCCGACGAACGTGATGGGATGTTCGAAACGTATCTGCGAGATCTACGTGCAGAGTCTCGACAAGGCGATAAAGGACGGCGCGGTGAAGGGGGAGACGCAGTTCGTGACCACCCGCTTCGGCAACGTGCTCGGATCGAACGGTTCCGTGATACCCATCTTCCAGGAGCAGATACGGAAGGGTGGCCCTGTTACGGTGACGCATCCCGACATCATCCGCTTCTTCATGCTCATCCCGGAGGCCTGCCGCCTTGTCATCGAGGCCGGGACGATGGGAAAAGGGGGCGAGATATATGTCTTCGACATGGGCAAGCCTGTCCGTATTGCCGACCTCGCCAAGCGGATGATCCGCCTGAGCGGTGCGAAGGACATCGAGATAAAGTTCACGGGATTGCGCGACGGCGAGAAACTATATGAGGAGGTGCTCAACGACAAGGAGATAACGCTGCCCACGTTCCATCCGAAGATAAAGGTGGCGAAGGTGAGGGAGTATGAATACGCGGATGTAGACCGCGAGATCGGCGACCTTATCCGCGATGTCGACCTCAAGGACGACATGGAGATCGTGGCCGGCATGAAGCATATCGTGCCGGAATTCAAGAGCCAGCATTCCAAATACGAAGCACTTGATAAAGGTTAAAGAATTAAAGGTTAAAGGTTAAAGATTAAAGGTTTAGGGGTTAGAGTTTATAGTTTAGGGTTTAAAGTTTAGGGTTTAAAGTTTAGGGTTTAAAGTTTAGGGTTTAAAGTTTATAGTTTAGAGTTTATAGTTTAGGATTTATTCTTAACCCTCAACCGATAACTGAAAAACGGATAACTGAAAACTGACAACGGAAAACCGACAACGGAAAGCCCTCAACCGATAACTGAAAACTGACAACGGAAAGCCCTCAACCTTCAACCCTCAACCGACAATGGAAAACGGAAAACCGACAACGGGCAACGGAAAGCCTCTCAACCATAAAAGACAATGACTGAGATATTTATAATCTTCATGCTTGCGATAATCATACTCGCAATCATCATCACTGTCGCCGCAGGAGTCAGCCACAGAAAAAAGAAGGTGTCTGACGAGCAGTATATCGACAGCAACGGCGATCACATGTATTACGACCGGTCTTCGATCGAGAAACGTCAGTTTGCCGAAAACAATCCCGATGTAAAAGACGTCCGCACCTTCCGCCGTCTATTCAAGGGAAAGTGACAGGTATAGCTGTACACAAGGCGTCCGGATCCTGATCTCAGGGTCCGGACGCCTTGTTTTTGATAAGCGGTCATCACGTCTTTATTCTCCGAAGGTAAGGCGGAGGCCGAGATTGAGGTTGAAGTTGAGCGGTTTCTCTTTGTAGATTGTCTGGAGGCCGGTGCTGTCGTCGAAGTAATAGCTTACGCCCGGCTCCGCGAAAATCGCCAAGGGTTGCAGGATGCGGCATTGCACGCCGACAGCGGCATTGACCGACCATTGCACGGGATGGTCGGCAAGCCTTACAGATTCGGAACTCCTTCTCTCGCGGTCTACGAAATAATCCTTGTGGAGACGTGAGGATACGCATTTCTCCACAAGGACTCCGCCGGAGGCATAGACGTCGACCATCTGCCACGAAAGCATGCGATATTTGAGATTGACGGGTATGCCGACGTAATGAAGCTTCTGCTCACCTGTGAAAAAATGATCTTGGGTGCCCTCGCGTATGTCGGATGTCAGGTTGGCATACGATATGCCGCTCTCTATGGCGAGGCGGCCGGTCAGGCTGTAGGTGAAAGAGATGCCGGCCCTTATCGGCATACGGTGTTTTATGTCGGTCTTGACTTCATTCTCCCGGCTGTTCACCGGAAGCCCCATCAATGCGTTGTCCTGCCAGTAGGCCTTGTCAGCCCCGAGGCTCGCGGCGAACAGATTGCGGGTGGTGTAACCGTCGGATACGGATCCGGAGATGCCGGAACTATAAGCGGAGAGGGAGAAACGTCCGTTTCCCGTGGCCTTCACAGCCGCGTCGGCTGTGAACCGGCGTCCTGAAGAGGTCGGTCTGTAGTCAGGATGCGCGGGCATTAGCGTTATGGTGTCTTTTTTGTCGTTTGCCGCCGTGTCATATATGTCTGCAGCTCTTTCAGGTAGAGAGTCGGAAGCCGCCGGCGATGCTTGAAGGGGAGGGGTGTCATTGTGTCCGTGTGCCGGGATGAGATTGGAGGCCCTGCGGGGAGTGCCTGATGAGAGCGCTGCAATTCCTCCAGGTATGGCGGTTTGCGGAGATGCCGAGGCTTGGGAATCCATGTAGCCTGAGCCGTCTGTAGGCAGGCTCTTTCGCCCCGATACCGCCTGATGCTGTCTGCCGGAACCTGTCCGGCTGTCGGCGGCAAACCTGTCGGATACGGGTAGCGAGGGGGACAGGCCGACGAGCCAGTATCCGGCGGTCATCACGAGCGCGAGCATGGCCGCGGCAGCGATGCCCCGCTTCACCCAGATCGATATGCGCCGTCGGCGTGCGGGAATCGGCGCGCCGGTCTGCCTGGTCATGCCGGCTTCTATGCCTGCCCAGAGTCCGTCGGGCTCCTCTATCTCATAGTCAGCCATACGGTCATGTATCTTGTTAAGCCAATCTTCGTTCATATCGACGTGGGAATTAAATTGTTGTATTGCCTGATCCTCGCGGCGAGCATGGCTTTCGCCCTGTGTAGCTGCGAGGCGGATGAACTCTCCTTTATATTGAGCATTGCCGCTATCTCCTTGTGGCTTTTCTGCTCGATGACGTAAAGGTTGAAGACAGTGCGGTAGCCATCGGGAAGATCGCGGATGAGCCGGAAGATCACTGAGGAGGGGATGGCATCGATGTCGGGCTCCTCCTCAGGAAGGTCATGCTCTTCGCCTGAGATCGCGACACACTTCATGCGGTCGGCGTGGTGAAGGAATCTGAGCGATTCGTTGACCGCCACCCGGGTGAGCCATCCTTTGAGCGATGCTTTCCCGCGGTATTCAAACGACCGGATGCCGGAGAAGATCCTGATGAAACTCTCCTGCACCACGTCTTTGACATCATCATCGTTGGGGATATAACGGGAGCATACGGCTGCGAGATAGCGGACGTAAGTGGAATACATCTTTCTCATAGCCGCAGCATCTCCTTGCTTCACAAGGACGATGAGCCTCTCCTCTATGTCGCTCTCTGTCGTAGCCGTCATCTGTTCTGTCCTGATGGCCGGGGGAGGGGAACGGAAATCCTGTAGGAAATCCGTTCCCCTCCCGGCCAAAAGAAGTTAGTGGAAACGAGGTCAGGTTGTCTTCTGCCAGTGAAGTCTGGCCGATATCTTGCCATCACATGATTGTAACGTTGAAATCATGTGGAATCTTGTCTTCAGTCCACGCGGCCGGAGTATGTTATGGCTCCGATGGCGGATGTCGCCGCGGCCGGCCTCATGTCGAGCTTGAATTTTACAGATTTCTCGCCCGTGAACGACATCCATCTGAGATTGAACTCCATAGGCTCGGAGTCTCCCTCCGACAGCCCGTTGAGATTGAATGCCACCAGCGCGTCGCCCCATTCGCCATAGGTGTCGCCTTGGGCGTCATGGCGCAGCACGAGTTCGTAAGGGTCGGAGGGGTTGGTGCCGGTGACGAGGTTTATGATGTGTTTCATCCCTGGAGAGCCCCAGAGAGTGCGCACACGCAGGGTCAGATAACCGTCTTCGGCTATGGTCACCCAGTCATTGACAATCTCGATGGGATCTTTCCCGAAGGTCTTGTCGTCGAGATCGCCGAGGCTTTCCACAGGCATCTTGGTGCGGATGCTGTCGATCCAGTTTACCTCCACTTTGCGCAGCTTGTCGCTCTGGTCGGGCGAGGATATCTCCGAATAGTTGACGAGAGCCCTTACCTCCTTATCTCCGAATGGAGAGGAGGTCATGTTGGCCGGGATAAGCTGTGTGTCTTTATCGAGCTGCATGAGGAAGCTGCCGTCTGATTCCGGGAGCACCGTCACAATGGCTGTGGGGCGCAGGAGGTCGTAGTTGTAGTCGTCATCGTCTGAACACGAGGGGAGCGCGAGCATTGCTCCGCAGCAGAGGGTTGACAACAGGAGATGTAGTTTGTTCATATCGTCAGATCTATGTTTTTTGGTTTTGTTCTATCATTAGAATATGACGATAGCGGAATCCTTGCATGCCTGCTGAAAATTTTTTTGATCCCGTGTCCGGGTGGAATCAGATCAGAATCTTGTGGCGCTGGTAATACTCGCGGAATTCCTTGGGAGAGCGGTTTTTCTTTTTCTTGAAGATGCGGTTGAAATTGCTGACGTTGTTGAAGCCGCATTCGTAGCATATCTCAGCTATGGAGGTCGTGCTGTCGACGAGCATGCGCGATGCCGCGCCGATGCGGATGTCGATTATATAATCTGACACCGAGCGCCCGGTGCGCAGCTTGAAGAAGCGGGAGAACGACGTGGGTGTCATGCCTACGAGGTCTGCGAGATCCGCGAGGCGTACCTCCTCCTTATAATGCCTGTCGATATATTCCTGCGCTTTCGTCACCCGGCGGCTGTCGCTGCTCACCCGTGCTTTGGCGAACGAGGAACTTGACAGCTGGCGGTAGTCGTGGCTTACGGCCAGCTCGTGGAGGATCTGCAGGAATTCTATGAGCTGGTAGAACCCCGACTCAGCCTTAAGCAGCTTCTCTATCCTCGAGTAGATATGCATTATGGCCTTCTGGGAGAAGGCTATCCCTTTGCCGCTCTCATCGAGCATCCGGCAGATGTCGGCCATCTGTGTCTTGTGGAGCAGGGCCTCTCCGAAAAGATCGGAGGAGAACTGTATGGTGATCTCGCGGATACGGCTGGATGTGCAGTCGTGCTGTTCCCAGGCATGTTCTATGCCGTGGCCCACAAGGCACAGGTCGAAATCCTCGAGTTCCTCGATCGAATCGCCGACGACGCGGGCAGCCCCCTTGCATCCCTCCACGAAATTCAGCTCATATTCAGCGTGATGGTGGATGGGGTAGTTGAAGGCATCCTTTGTGCGGTCTACCAGATAGAAGCAGTCTTTTTCCGACAGTGGTGTGATCTCGGTGATTATTTTGTTCATGGCCGATTGAAGGTTGATGGTGAGTGGCGGGAAGCCGGTCGGCTCCGCTCTTTTATGCATAACGTTTTTATATGGCTTTTCGTGTTTTTTGACACTATTTTATCCAATATTTGACTATACTTCACAGTTACTTTTATATTAGGACGCGGTGCATTAACTTTGTGCTGCAAAAATAAATCAACTCACACTGACAGATTCATGAAAACCCAGATCAATCTCTCTTCGAAAAAGACTGCCATTGCTGCTTCCCTTGCGCTTTGTGCCTTGGCGTGTGCCCCGGAGCCGGCATACGCGGAAAAGATCCATGTGTCGACTCCTGCCACCTCCCTCGTGCTCGACGGCGAGAAAGGAAGTGGCCTCAGTTTCCTTTACTACGGCTCCGCCCTCAGTCCCGCCGAGATAGAGGCTCTCGACAACACCGGGGCCGCGCAGCGCTCGGCATTCCCTTTCTACGGCAACTTTCCCGAGCATGAGTCGGCGATGGCCGTGACCCATTCCGACGGCGACATGATAATGGACATGGCCGTGGAGGATATATCGCGCACGAAGAGCGGCGACGCCGAGATCACGACCGTCACCATGCGCGACAAGTTCCATCCCCTCACAGTGAAGCTCAACTACAAGACATATCCCGACGCTGACGTGATCGAGACATGGACAGAGACCATCAACGGCGAGAAGGGTAACGTGACCCTCCGCCAATACAATTCAGGTTATCTGCCGATACGCCGAGGCGATGTCTGGCTGTCGTCGCTCTACGGTTCGTGGGCCAACGAGGCCAATGTGGAGACTGAGCCACTTACCCACGGCATGAAGGTGATAAAGAATAAAGACGGAGGCCGCAACTCCCACACGGCCCACGGCGAGGTGATGGTCTCGCTCGACGGCAAACCCCGTGAGAACGAGGGGCGTGTGATAGGCGCCGCACTCGCATACACCGGTAATTACAAGTTGCGGATCGACACCGATGAAAGCGACTATCATCAGCTTTTCGCCGGCATCAATGAGGAGAACTCCGCCTACAACCTGAAGAAAGGGGAGTCTTTCACAACTCCCGTGCTTGCCCTTACATATTCCGACGAGGGCCTTAGCGGCGCAAGCCGTAATTTCCATAAGTGGGGCCGCGAACATGTGATACACAATGGCAAGGAGCTCCGCAAGATCCTCCTCAACAGCTGGGAAGGGGTATACTTCGACATCAATGAGGAGGGAATGGCCAACATGATGAAAGATATCGCCGGCATGGGGGGAGAGCTCTTCGTGATGGACGACGGATGGTTTGGCGGAAAGTATCCCCGCAACAACGACTCCACCTCTCTCGGCGACTGGACAGTAGACACCCGCAAGCTTCCTAACGGCATCAACGGGTTGCTTGACGAGGCAGAGAAGAACGGCATCAAGTTTGGGATATGGATTGAGCCTGAGATGACCAACACTAAGTCGGAATTCTATGAGAAGCATCCCGAACTTGTCATCACCTCTCCCGGCCACGAGCCGATGCTTGGACGCGGTGGCACACAGGTGGTGCTCGACCTTTCCAATCCCAAGGTGCAGGACATCATGTTTAACATGGTCGACACACTGCTGACAAAGTATCCCCGCATAGACTACATCAAGTGGGACGCCAATGCGCCGATCATGAACCACGGCTCGCAGTATCTCACGAAAGACAACCAGAGCCACCTATACGTGGATTATCACAAAGGTTTCGCCAAGGTGATGGACCGTATCCGCGCCAAATATCCTGATGTCACCATACAGGCATGCGCATCCGGGGGCGGACGTGCCAACTACGGTTTCCTTCCCTGGTTCGACGAGTTCTGGGTGAGCGACAACACGGATGCCCTGCAGAGGGTATATATGCAGTGGGGCACAAGCTACTTCTTCCCTCCTGTGGTGATGGGATCTCACATCAGCGCCGTGCCCAACCATCAGACTTTCCGCAAGACCTCCCTCAAATATCGTATCGACGTGGCTATGAGCGGTCGCCTCGGCATGGAGATCCAGCCGAAGAACATGACTGAGGAGGAGATTGCACAGTGCCGTAAGGCAATCGCCGAGTATAAGGAGATCCGCCCGGTGGTGCAGCAGGGAGATATGTACCGCCTGCTCTCACCATTCGACAAGAAAGGGGCCGCTTCCATGATGATGGTGGCTCCGGACAAGAATGAGGCAGTCTTCTACTGGTGGAAGACAGAGACATTCCACGGGCAGCAACTTCCCCGCATAGGTATGGCGGGCCTTGATCCTGACAAGAACTATGTAGTCACCGAGCTCGACCGCATAGACAATGAGCCACTTCCCTACGAGGGTAAGGCTTTCACCGGGAAGTTCCTCATGGAGCATGGACTGGAGATGCCTCTTGACCATAATGTAGACTATCACAAACGCAATGACTATGCATCGCGGGTGCTTCGCCTGCAGGCTAAGTGAGATATTGCAGTGACCTCGTGATTCAGGGAGATCCCGTATCTCCTGATTTGTTATGCCATATGATCCGGGCCCACACCTTTTTTATGGAAGTGTGGGCCCGGATCGCATGAAATTATATTATTCCAACCTCAGTTTTGCATATTTAACAGAATTTTTGTAAGTTTGCACATTGGAATATAGTAATTCTTTAGATTGATAAAGAACCTTTCATTATGAATAAACTGAAACTGAAGCTATTGGCTTGTGCTTTGGTTGCCGGGTGCCAGTTGTCGGCGGCACAGGATCCTGTAGGCGGATTTCAGGAATTCCGCAAGGGCCTTCTTGACAATTTCCAGCAATTCAAGGCAAGAATCCTCGAGCATTATGCAGATTTCCTCGAGGGGGAATGGCATGCATACGAACCTCTTGAACCACTGAAGCGCGGAGAGAGGCCCAAACCGGATTCGATACCGACTGTCGGCACGCAGAAGCCGGTGGAAGAGAAGGATCTGGCGGCTCCCAACTTCAACAAGACAAGGATGAGCAGGGTTGTGGCTTCCAAGACGTTGAAAAAGAATACTAACGCCATATTCAATCCATCAGCCAAGGGGATAAATGTGGTGGTCAAGGATCTTCCGGCCCCCGTGCGCAACGACCGTCGTTCATCCACATCCAGGAAAACAGACAACGATAATGTCGTCGTCGCCGATTCTGTCGTTCCCAATCCTGTGGAGGAGGATGGTATCGCGGAAGAGGTCACGACCGATTCCGTGGCGCTCCCTGTCGTGGAGATCGATGAAAGTGAGGTGACGGTTCCTCCGCGCTTTGATTTCATGCCGTCGTCTGAGCCGAGGGAAGGGAAGGAACCGGTAGTGTTCTATGGGATGGAAATCCTGGTGCCGGCGATGGATTTCACTATTATGGACAGTATCCCCGACTATAGATATGCCGGACGTCAATGGAGGCATCTCGCGGCACAGAAGGTCGATGAGACCGTGTTGCCGGTGCTGAAAGGAGTGACCGACCAACTAGGACTCAACGATTATCTTACTTACGAGTTCATGATGGCCTACGCACGGTCAAAATTCCCTGCTGCGAATGCCTTGTCGCAGGTTACTTTGACGCATTATTTGCTGGTGAATTTAGGCCTTGACACACGTATCGCATTGCTTGAACAGCAGATCCCGCTGATACTGATGCATACGGACCAGACAATCTATGATGTCCCCCTGTTGAAGCTCGATGACGTGATGTATGCGGTGTTTTATCCTGTCGGAGAAAAAAAGAAAGGGGCGATATACACGTGCAATCTTCCGTCAGACGCGTCGGAATTCGCCGATTCATTTGATTTCAGAGTCTCAGGATTGAATTTGCCGGAAAGGATGCGGCGCTATGACTTTAACGCCGGAAAGATCCATCTTCAGGGCATGTTTAATGAGAATGTTATTCCGGTGCTTTACCGCTATCCTCAGATGAATCCCGGAGATTATGCTGCCAGCGATGTGCTCCCCGAGGTAAAATATGACGTGGCGCGTCAGGTGCGCGAGCAACTCGCGGGAATGCCTGTGAATGAGGCCGTGAATGAATTGCTGACTTTTGTGCAGAATCATTTCGACTATGCCACGGATCAGGAACTGCACGGATTCGAAAAGCCTTACTTCTTTGTGGAGAGTCTTTATTATCCCACCAGCGATTGCGAAGACCGGGCGATATTCTACACATATCTTCTTTGGAACGCGCTCGGGGTGGAGAATCATTTGCTCCAGTATCCCCAGCATGAAAGCGCGGCGGTGTGCCTCCCTGAGGAAGTATACGGTACGAGCTATCTCTTCAATGGAAAAAGATATTTTATCTCTGATCCGACCTACATAGGCGCAACTACCGGAATGTGCATGCCGGCGTGTGTCAATGTCGTTCCGGATATCGATTATGCGTATCCTCTCGACTGATATACTACGCTGCTGATACATTCGTGGATATGCTTCCCGGCATGATTCCTGGTGAGATCATGGAATAGCCGTATTAGGGATATTCCTAATTTTTATCGAATGCGGATGTGTATTTAATGAATTTTAACAATGCGTCTACTTATATTAGGTGAAAATTTCCTAATTTTGAACTTTCGTAGGACTTGCACAACGAGTTGCTATGAAAAATTCATGAGGAGAAGTGTCGTAATTGCTTCTGCGGCACAAAGACAACGATATAGAGAAAACAACATTAATAATTAATTCAAACGAAAGATGAAAAAGATTTTGACATTGCTTCTGGCGATCTGCTTTTTTGCTCCTGTCTATGCGCAGAACTATGACAAGATGACAGAGAAAGCTCAGAAAAAAGAGGTGAAACAGAAGATGAAAGACTACAAGAAGGCCGGATATACAATCATGGGCAGTCGCACCATGGAAGTGGCCTTGACACGTCATTATTCCAAACTTAACAAACTGGGCGACGACGGTATCGTGTTCGATGGAATCTCCACCCGTACTAAGTCGAAAAACATCGGCGAACAGATGGCAATCAACAACGCCACTATCAAATACGCCCAGAAAGCCGGCAGTACCATCAAAGGCCGCGTGGTGAGCGACGGATTTGCCAACAGCACTGAAGCTGAGGGTGAGTTCGACAAATTTTATCAGGCTTACGAGCGTCTCGTGGAGCAGAAAGTGAAGAACGCTCTCGTACCCAGCTATTCAGTGATAAAGGATAACGGCGACGGCACATATGAGATCCAGGCTTTCTTCATTGTCGACGAAAGCATCGCACGCGTAGCGCGCCAGGCCGCTCTTGAGGCCGCGATCAAAGACACCAGCCTCGCTCAGAAATATGCTGAGAAGGTGCGTGAATTCGCCAACGACAGAATTGAGGAATGATACCGGCTGCCACCTCGCGCAAGGTTTAACAGGGTGCGGCAGTTGTTGCTCCCTGTTTATTCAGACATTCGCGTGGAGGTCATGGCAAATGATTGTCATGACCTCTCCGCTTGAATATCGCATTGCTCCGGGGAGGCTACCCCTTATAAACAAACTACCCACATCAATGATATTCAATGCAAAATCAGTGGCTGCGGCGTTGATATTCGCCCAGGCGCTCATGGGCGGTGCCGCTTTCGCCCAGGATAACAGCGGCAAAGCCGATGACGCTTCCGTAAAGCGTCGCACAGACTACAGGTTCAAGCAGACAAAGACCCCTATACGTCTGGCTCCTTATAACACTGTGGTATATTCCCAGTCGCCCGTGACTGTCTCCACAATGCGCGGCGACGTGCTTTTCTCCACCAAAAAGCAGATCACCAATCTGATGGTCAATCCTTCGGGTGTGAACTTCGGAGTGGTTGAGACCGACAAGAAAGGTAAGCGTCAGGCAAGCTTCTTCAGCACGTCGGAGGCATCGAAGAAAATATCGCAGTTTGATGCCAAGAAATATGGTGAGCCTGTCTCGATTGTATACACGTCTGATGCCCGCAAGGTTATTGTTGCCACAGTCACCGGACTCTATGTGTTTGAGCCAAGAAAGATGGAGCTCCTCGACAAAATAGAGATACCGTTCACTCCTGATGCGATGGCAATAAGCGGTAATTCATATTATCTTGCCATTTCACAGGGAGAGCGTGTGGCTGTGCTCAACTTTGAGAAAAAGGAGGTTCGCCGCGACTGGAATTACGGAGTGAAGGTGACCGACATGACTTTCAACAATGACAATTCCGAATTCGCCGTGCTCACTTCCGACGGTCTGCTGACCATCTACGACACGCGTACGTTCAATATTAAGAACGACCTTGACAATCTTGGGGAAGGACTTGCCTGCGCTTTCAACAGCGACGGAAAATACATGGCTGTGGCCACCTCTGCTTCCACGATCGAGCTTGTCAACCTTGTGCGTCCTGACGACCGCAACACAATTCCTGTCGAAACCGGCAACGTCGGCGATTTGACGTTTATCAAAGACTCCGAGGGCAACTCCATTCTTGTCTTCACTACGGAGCTTGCAGTAGGTGCGCGCCGCATGACGGATCTGGAGCCTCACTTCACTCAGCTTGTCTCCCAGGAGGTTGACCGTTTGATGGAGGAATGGCAGAAGATGATGCCGGGCGAGTCGATGGAGGAATATCGTCTTCGTGTGAATGATGAGACCCGCGCGCGTCAGCGCCGCCTTTTCGAGGATGAGATATCGACACAGCTCGCCGGCGACCTTCTTGCCGGACAGACAATGACGCTCGGAAGTTACGACCGCGCCAACCAGGTGCTCGCCCTCGATTTCTCATCGATGCCTACTATCTATCTTCCTGTGCCCGAGGCTGACGTGACCAATTTCCGCGACGCCGGCGATCTGCTCCTCTCCGACGTGCAGTATGGTGTGCTTCCCGACGATACATTCGAGATAGTATACGCCAAGGTCTTCAATAAGGCCGACGGCAAGACATATGAATATAACAACCACGACCGTGTGGCAATGAATTTCATGGAGGGGGATGCCAATGTGGTAAGCCTCGAGATTCTTCAGCAACAGCAGATGGAGGAGCTTAAGCTTCAGGAGCTGCGTGAGAAGATCGTGGAGGAGGCACGCAACACAAGCGTGATCTCCAACCATACGAATATCGCTGTCAATTCCAAGATCGTGCCCGACTATGACGCCGACGGCAAGAAGATACTCAACTATGAGGTCAACTTCACTTATGAGGTCGATCCTGAGTTCTCGGCCGCTGAGGATTTCCCTCCGGGCAAGTATGTGGTCGATGAGTCGGGTGCGGCAAGCTCCATGCTCAAGATAGTCAAGGAGGCGTTTGAAGGCGACTTCTCTCAGTATCTCAAACCCGGCAAGAAACTGAAAGTCGTGATTTCCGGCACCGCCGACGCTACCCCGATCATACGTACTATCCCTTACAACGGCATGTATGGCGACTTCGTAGACGAGCCGATCTATGAGAACGGCGAGCTCACCGCCATCACTGTCACCAAGGCCGACGGCGTGAAGGAGAACCGCCAGCTCGCTTTCCTGCGCGCTGAGGGTGTGAAAGATTATCTGCAGAAGAATGTGGAGAAGCTCAAAGACATGGATGCCGACTATACATTCAAGGTAGACGTGTCGGAAGGGAAGGGCAGCGAATTCCGCCGAATCACTGCCAATTTCACAATAATGGATGTCTTCGAGTAAGACACAGGATTTTATATGCCGAATATCCCGGGCCGGCTCAAGATAGCGGCCCGGGATATGCCGGATATAAGGCTCTTGAATGACAGAACCCGTCTCGTCAAGGTTGCGGACTCTATCAAACTATCATATATAACATTTATGACCAGTATATTAAGGAATATAAATCAAATCAGAAGTCTGGCCGTCGCCAGGAAAGGAATCCTTGCGATGACTCTGGCCTCGCTTGCCGGAGGGGGTGCGGTCTTCGCACTCCCCTCCGTCCTGTCGGCTCCCCAGGATGTGCAGGCAGTGCCTGCCGGAGGGCAGTCTGATCCATTGGCCGAGGCAGCCGAGCTATATAAGGAGATGAAGAAACTCCAGTTTGACGGTGCCGAGGATTCGGTTGTGGATCAAGCTGTCTACAAGGCGTTTGAGAAAGCATATGCCGCCTTGTCGACAGATACGCTCGGTGATGCCGGTGCTGATCAGTGTCGAGGCATGCTCCTTGATCTCAACAATGCACTTGCCCGTGCGGCCATCCATGCCTCCGTAGGCAACAACAATACGGAGATGACGAAATTTGCCAAGGCATATGTCGACACCCAGCTGATGCCGCAGATGGCCACAGCTGAGTTCAACAGAGATCCGCAGCTTTATCCGTCGCTGGTGTATGTGGCTGCCTCCGGCTCATATAATGCCAGGCAGATTGACGATGCCTTACGTTATTTCGAGGAATATCTGCGCACCGGAGAACAGAAACAGCGCGAGTCTGTGGCTCTGTTCTATGGCCAGTCTCTTCTCCAGACAAAACAGCCGCAGCGCGGACTGGAAGCTCTGGTGCAGGCTTCCAACGATTATCCGGCCAATCTCCAGATCCTGACGATCGCCATGCAGATGATCCTTGACACTGACCGACGTGATCTTTTGCCCCCACTGCTTGAAAGGGCGCTGACATTCAAACCCAACGATGAGAAGCTCCTTAATCTGCAGGCACAGGTCTATGAGTCGAAGGCACAATACCGTCCGGCTCTCGATATCTACATGCGTCTGCAGGAGGCCCACCCGAATAGCCTCAATATCAGCGAAGACATTGCGCGCTGCTATTATAACCTCGGAACGGGCTATTATAATGAGAGCATTCAGGCCGTCAACGAGAAAGACGCTTCAAAGGCGCGTCGCCAGAGCAACGCCTATTTCTCCAGTGCTGCGGAATCGTATGAGCAGCTTTCGGCCAATGATCCCAACAATGTGAAATATCTTAAGGCTATGGGCACGGCTTATGCCTGCCTCGGCAATAAATCGAAGGTCGATGCCATAAATGTGCGCCTTTCCGCACTGGGTGAGACTCCGATGGCCATGAATACCATGCCAGTCACTATAGGCGACGGCAAGAGTACGCAGGGTGGAGGTGCCACTCCGCGCAACATACCTTCCTACCAGCAGTATTCCCAGGAATTCGTGTCGCAGGAGATGGTGAAATGGGCTAAACGCGGAGAGTTTGAGAAAGTGGAGGATTATACGCGCCGTATGTCGGCCGACAATATCCTCCGCGAGCAGAAGCGTCTTTCGGCCATCACCGCCGATAAATATCTCAATGAGTATGGCGGACACCTGCAGCTCTCCGAGCTTAAGCTTCAGCCGTATGACGTCGAGAATGAGACTTATGCCATCAACTCGGATTTCGGACCGGTCTATATAAAGGTGCCTTTAAAGAATAAGGAAGCGGAGGTGTTCAAGTCAACATGGGAACAAGTGCAGATCCGCAACGCGAAGTTCTTCGTGAAGGATGACGCTATAGCCATCTCGACGATTACTTTCCAGACCCCCGCAGGCAAGGAATACACCTATAACGCATCCGCGGCCCTGGCTTATGAGCCCCCTGTGGTCACCATCGACCCGCGTCTCCTCGCCGGCAATACCGGCACGCCCAAGCCTGCGGTGAAGCCGTCAGGCAATTCTACGCAGGGTGGGAGCTACATAACGATGGAGAGCGATGTCGATAAGGAAATCCCGTCGAACAAGACCAACAACACCAATACGATAGCCCTGATTATCGCCAATGAGAACTATAGCAACGTAACCAAGGTGGAGTCGGCTCGCCATGACGGCGATGTATTCGCGCGCTATTGCCGTGAGACTCTCGGCATCCCGGAGAATCAGGTGCTGCAGTATAACGATGCGACCCTTGGCAAGACCCTGTCGGCTATGAACCAGCTCAAGAACGTCGTCTCCGCCATGGGCCCGACCACGGATGTGATCGTGTATTACGCAGGCCACGGTGTGCCGGATGAGAACAGCAAGGAGGCTTTCATGCTTCCCACCGACGCTGATCCGATGGTGACGGCATCAGCCTATCCTCTTTCGAAGTTCTACCAGGATCTCAGCGACATGGGCGCTTCCAATGTGATGGTCTTCATGGATGCATGGCTTCAGCGGCTCAAACCGTGGCGATGGCATGCTTGCCGCGGCCCGTGGCGTGGTGCTTAGGGCGCAGGCTGCCGCTCCGAAAGGCAACATGTTTGTGCTCAGCGCCGCCGATGGCAACGAGACGGCCCTTCCCTGGCAGGAGAAGAATCACGGACTCTTCACATACTTCCTTCTCAAGAAGCTTAAGGACACTAAAGGCAACGCCTCCCTACAGGAACTTGCCGACTATGTGAAGGCTGAAGTCAGCAAGACAGCCTCACTCACCCTCAAGAAGCCGCAAACTCCTACTATGACAGTCTCCGGAGCGCTCGCTGGCCAGCTCTCGAGTAAAAAACTCAGGAAATGACCATGAGCGTGATCAGAAGGATAATGGGCATGGCAGTCTGCGCGTTTTTACTCGTGCAGACTGCCACGGCCGCTCCTGACGTAAAAAAAGTGAGCGGCACTTATACATATTACGGCGATAAGAATGACTCCCCGGCCATGGCCAAGCGCAAGGCTCTTGAAGGGGCGCGTCTTGACGCCATCTCCCGGGAATTCGGCACGATTGTCAGCCAGGATGTGCTCCAGGCTGACCGGATCGATTCCAAAGGGGAGAATAATAAGTTCTTTTCCCTCTCCTCCACGGAGGTGAAGGGGGAATGGATAGCTGACGACGGCGACCCGGCCTATGTCGTGTCGCTCGGCAATGACGACTGCCTTATCGTGAGCTGCCGTGTGTCGGGATCTGCTAAATCGATCAGCAACGACGCTATCGATTTCCAGGCCCTGGCCCTGCGCAACGGAAGCACCAAGGGCAATGCCTCGACCGAGTATTATGCGAAAGACAATCTGTATCTGTATTTCACAACTCCGGTCGAAGGATATCTGCAGGTCTATCTGATGTATGAAAACGGCGATGTGCTCAAACTTCTTCCCTACATCAACGATCCGAAACAGGAGGTGAAGGTGAAGAAGGATTACGACTATATCTTTTTCGATGAGAACCGTCCCTCCTCTTTCGGGCCGGTAGATCCGATGGGCATCTCGACAGACGGTGAGATAGAGTTCAACAAGATGTATGTAGTGTTTTCTCCGAATGCTTTCGCACGTCCGGTGATGAAGACAGACAAATATGGGGCGCTCCCATATCTGAGCGAGGAGGACTTCTCGAAATGGCTTGTCAAGAACCGTCGCAATGATCCCAAGATGGGAGTCAAGCAGATAAACCTGAAATTATTTCCGAATACACTCTGATTTATGAAATGATTATGAAGAAGACATTCTTGATCGGAGCTTCTCTGCTGGTGGCTGGATCGGCTTTGGGACAGACCACGGCGGAGACAAAGAAAGAGACTGCATCGGGTGGCCCCGGGTCGGCGTTTGAGGAATTCCGGCAGAAAATCCACAGCGATTTCCAGGATTTCCGCCACACTATACTCGAGCATTATGCCGATTTCCTTGAAGGTACCTGGCATGAGTATGAGCCTCTGGAACCGATGAAACGCTCCGAGCAGCCGAAACCTGTAAAAATCCCTGACGTGACACTCGACAAGCCGTCGACGAAACCTGTGAGGCTTCCGAAGCCGGTGCTCGCGCGTATTCCCGGACAGGGAGACACTAAGCTTCCCTCGCTCCAGGACGAGCTGGGCGGAAAGCTTCCGGGACAGACGGCTCCCGTGACATCTCCCGACCTTTCAGGCGAGATCACCCTTCCTCCGAGTCCTTTCGATCCTCCGAAGGCGGAAATCCCGCCTGAGGCAAGGCATGAGGTGCCTCTTTCACTCGGGGTGCGCCCCCAGCTCGGAGTGCCCGTGCTCGGACAGGTGCCAGTGATCCCTATTCCGTTGCCGGAAGAGGAGACCGCGCAGACACCGGAGCCTGTTGAGACTCCTCAGCCGGCGCCGGAAGCATCCGCTGATAAGGATATCGTGAAATTCTACGGCATGGAACTTCTTGTGCCGAAAGTGGATTTCAGGATCAGCGACAGCCTGGAGAAAGTGTCGGATTTCGCACGCCATTGGAAAGCTCTCGAGGAGCAGGATGTCGCCACGAAAGTGATCGATGCCCTGGCCCCCGAGATCGGGAAGATGGGGCTCAACGATTATCTCGCATATGAGTTCATATGCGCCTATATGGATTCTAAATTTCCTCAGGCCGGTATCTCCCCGAAACTTTCTGCCGTGCACTATCTCCTTGCCAATCTCGGATTCAATGCTCGCATAGCTGTGGCTACGAAGACAGGCGATCCAATAATTCTTATTCCCGCAGACCAGAAACTATATGGAGTGACATATATGCAGATCGGGGGTGAGAATTTCTATGTGCTCGGCAATCGTTTCGCCAAGATCGCGGGCTCACCGCTCGCCACGTGCGATCTTCCTAAGGTCGCTTCACAAGGGAAGCGCTTCGACATGAAGGTCAGGAGCCTGAACCTTCCGGTCAAAGAGCGTCGGTTTGATGTGAAATATGGCAACCTCAACCTTACGGGCACCGTTAATGAGAATCTCATGCCGATGCTTTACCGCTATCCCCAGATGGATACGGGCGACTATGCCCAGAGTGTGCTCGACGAAGGACTGCGCCAGGATCTGGTGCGTCAGGTCAAGGAACAGCTTGGAGGGAAAGGGGCTCTGGCGGCTACCGATGAACTTCTGAGGTTTGTACAGGAGGGATTCGAATATGCCACTGACGATGATTTCCATGGTTTTGAGAAGCCTTATTTCCTCGAGGAAAACCTTTTCTACCCTAAGAATGACTGCGAGGACAGGGCTATTTTCTACACATATCTCCTGTGGAATGCCCTCGGTGTGGAAAACCAGCTCCTGGCTTTCCCCGGCCATGAGAGTGCGTCGGTATGTCTGCCTGGAGAGAATATTTCCGGCACGAGCTACGAGCACGACGGCAAACGTTACTATATTTCCGACCCGACCTACATAGGATCGAAGACCGGGATGTGTATGCGCCGTTATGAGAAGACTCCTCCGACGGTTGATATGAGTTATCCGGATAAATGACGATTGAAGACACCCCGGCCTGGTTTCAATATCCGTGCCGGGGTGTTTTTTTAGGGTATTGCGGCAAATTCTGCCCGAAATTTTGTTTTTATGTCATGAATAGAATCCTGAAAGTCATTTTAGCTTCGTTCCTGGTCTGTCTGACATGCGGGGCGAAACCGACCCACCGCGTTGTGGGCTATGTCACGTCGTGGTCGCAGGGTATGCCGGAGACGGATATCCTGACTACAATCAATTATGCCTTCGCGCATGTCAACGATACTTTTGACGGTATCCGCATTGACAATCCTTCGCGTCTCGACAGCATAGCGTCGCTCAAGAGATCGGCCCCCGGGCTTGAGGTGCTCCTTTCCGTAGGGGGATGGGGCAGCGGTGGCTTCAGCGAGATGGCGTCCGACTCGCTGAAGAGAAAGTCTTTTGCTGAGGCATGCCGCAATCTGGTCGACCGACTTGGCCTCGACGGAATAGATATCGACTGGGAATATCCCGGAAGTTCCGCGGCCGGCATATCATCGTCGAGAGCAGACAAAAATAATTTCTCACTCCTTATGCGCGATCTGCGCCAGGCTCTCGGAGAAGACAATCTGTTGACAATGGCTGCGCCTGCCACAGTGGGGTTTTATGAATTCCGTGATGTGATCCCTTATGTTGATTTCATTAACGTGATGGCTTATGACCTTAACCGTCCCCCTTATCACCATTCATCTCTTTTCCGGAGCCGTCTCAGCGGCGACATGACAGCCGACGAGGGGATACGTGCGCATCTGGCCGCCGGCATCCCTTCAGGTAAGCTGATTCTCGGCGTGCCGTTCTATGGACATGGTAAAAAGGGCGTCTTCCCGGATTTTGTGGATTTTTCCGACATAAGGCCTGAAAAGAAGATGAAAGAGGAATATGATAAGATTGCATGTGTGCCTTATATCGTCGATAAAGAGGGGAAGATGGTCATGACTTTTGAAAACGAACGTTCCATAGCCCGTAAATGCCGCTATGTGCTGGAGAATGGGCTGGGTGGTATTATGTTCTGGGAATATGGTGGTGACGCTCCTGATCACAGTCTTTTGCGCGCGATAGGAAAGCATCTTATGACTCCCGCTTCTGAGGAGAGGCATTGACTCATGCCTTTCTTACTACCCCGCTCCATGCCACAGATGGTATGCGCGCGTATTTCCGCCAAGCCTTGAGCCAGAGTAGCGGGAGTGCCACCCCGGCAATTGAATATGCTATCCAGAAGAGGTCGGCGTGGTTGTTATGGTGTATCACCATATGGCATCCGATCTGGGCGAAGTCAAGGTCATACCACCATATTTTCAAGAGGCTTACCGCTTTAAATGCGATTATATGGAACACAAAGACAAACAATGTGTTCTCACCGATGAATATAAGGGTGTCGCGCAGGCGATGCCCTTTATTGTCGATGAACTGTGCCACATAGCGCACTGTCAGGAAGCCGATGGCTCCTGTGATCGGCAATGTGAGCACGTCAATCATCTTTCCATTATTGTTCATGCCGGAGAGATGCAGCCATGCCGCGCCGCAGAGAAGGGATAAGAATACCATAAACATTGGGAGGTTGACCTTTATTCTCTCTTCATATCTATGGAACAGGAATCCGAGCGCGAAGAAAAACAATCCCCATATCTCACGCATGCCTCCGTTGGGTATGTAACGTAGCTTGAGGTTGAACCCGATGCGCAAGGCCGTGAATGCGAGGGCCGCGGCGCATATGATCAAGGCTATTTTCTCCGGATGCAGATGGAATCGTCTGTCGATAAGCAGGAAAAACACAAGGAAGAGGAGGCTTGCCACGAGAAGTCCGCGGAAGAACCAGAAGGCTCCGGCCATGAATTCATCGTAGCCGTTCATTGAGGTGAAGATCATTATCAGGCGGTCGATGAAATTGCGGAGATCATATGGATGGGTCACGCCTCCGGTCCAGTTGCCGTATTGCTCGTTGAGTATGCCGAAATGGAAGAAAACATTGTGGAGCGACAGGAAAAGGAGACTCCATTTCACGAAAGGCACATAGAGCCCCCTGAAACGCTTTGTGCAGAAAGTCCACGGATCATCGGCGTATCGTGTGTTGAAGAAATAGCCTGCTGTGATGAAGAAGAGAGGCATGTGGAAGGTGTAGATGAAGTTTGTGAGGAGTTCGGGAGCTTCCGCATGCCCTACAACCATCAGAATGATGGCGATGCCTTTGGAGATGGATATTACGTTGTTTCTCATATCGGGGAATCAGGAAAGATGAAAAATAGGGCTGCGATCGGTTGGTTTGCTGCTCCTCCGATGTTGTGGCAAAGCGGGAAGAAATCGTATCGCAGACATATGGAATTTGAATTATATTTATGACTCTTACAGATCGACTGTGATGCAAAAATACTAAAAAGTTTGCATGTCAGAAAAAAAAATTGTAACTTTGCATCGCAAAAGAGCGGTAGCGGCGCGAAGCCGTAGCTGTTCGGCTGCCAGGAGAGATGGCAGAGTGGTCGATTGCGGCGGTCTTGAAAACCGTTGAGGGTCACACCTCCGGGGGTTCGAATCCCTCTCTCTCCGCAACAAACGCTGAAAATCAGCAGATTGCAAAACAAACACCCAGTTTTACACCCAAGAATGTAAAGTCGGGTGTTTTTGTTTTATTTAAGATAATACAACCACTACATAATAAAAGAGTAGCGATATTAAAAGAATCCGATGAGAAAAGACTAATATTTATCTATCCATTCAGTTTGATTTTTCAGGACTTTACATCGTCCTGAAAGTATTTGTTATTGTATTCCAACGTCAGGAGTGGATTATAATACAAGTTTTTTGTGTGGATAGAATTTCGTTTTGCTTAATGTACGAAAGTACTTATCTATAAACGCATGAAATATTAGCACAATGAATCATTGGAAATCAACTTTGGCCGTGATAGGAATAGGCCAACTCATATCTATTTTAACAAGTACGATTGTTGGCTTCTCCATTATTTTTTGGATTAGCAACGAATTTAAATCCCCGACAGCTTTATCTCTGGCTATTTTAGCTGGATTTTTACCACAATTTGTATTAGGCTTGTTTGCCGGGGTCTATGTTGACAGATGGAATCGAAAGAAAACGATGTTTTATTCGGACTTGTTCATCGCGTTCTGTACCCTATGTCTTTTTATTGTGATAACCAAGGGTTATAAAGACCTTTCTTTTTTTTATCTATTGACTGCTTGTCGTTCAATAGGCAGTACGTTTCATGCACCTGCTTTACAGGCAAGCATCCCTCTACTGGTTCCCAAGCACCATCTTGTCAGGGTATCAGGTTTGTACCATTCCATTCAATCCTTCAGTGAGGTGATAGCTCCCGTTGTAGGGGCAAGCCTCGTTGTTTGGCTTCCCATACAGTATATTCTGCTCATAGATGTGATCGGAGCTGTTGCTGCTTGTCTGACCTTACTTTGTGTCCAGATTCCTTCTCTTCAAAAAACGAAAGTTCTTCCAGATTTCAAAAAAGAACTGACGGAATGTTGGCATACCTTGCGGCGTACAATGGGCATTTTGCCTTTATTCGTATGCTTTACGCTGGTGACTTTTGTCCTTATGCCTGTTTTTACGTTATTTCCTTTTATGACGCTTCTGCATTTCAACGGAAACATTTTGCAAATGGGAGTTGTGGAAATGGGTTGGGGCTCAGGGGCATTGTTGGGCGGTTTAGTACTTGCCTGTAAGGCTTTGAAAAGCAAGCAAACATTAGTGATGCATACGGCTTATGTGATATTGGGATTGTATCTGATTAGCGCCAGTTATTTACCATCAAGCGCATTTATAGGTTTTGTTTGCCTAACATTTACAGGAGGCATAGCCTATTCCATTTACCATGCGCTTTTCATCGCTATTATTCAGCAGAACTTGGCTTCGGACATGCTTGGACGGACTTTTTCTCTCATCTTTAGTTTGAGTACCTTTCCATCAATGCTGGGTATCGTAGCTTCAGGATATTGGGTGGAAGCATGGGGTATCACATCCGTCTTTATGATCAGCGGATGGGTTATCTTTCTGATTGGAGTGGGTGCAAATTTTATTTCTTCAATCAAGCAGTTGGATAATTACGCATAGTATTATTTATTAAAGAATTATTATATGACAAAGAAAGAACACACTACGATTACAGAGTTATTTCAAGTTTTGGACTTGTTGGAAAGCCTGGACATGCAGTTTTGGTTGGATGGAGGCTGGGGAGTGGATGTCTTGTACGGACAGCAAACCCGCTTGCATAGAGATATTGACATTGATTTTGATGCCAATTATACAGACCAACTCCTTGATCTTTTGCAGGAGAGAGGATATCAAATTGAAACAAATTGGTTGCCCACCCGTGTGGAACTGTATAGCAAAGAATTAGGCTATATTGATATCCATCCTTTTGTCTTGAATGCGGACGGCACTTCCAAACAAGCCGACTTGGATGGAGGCTGGTATGAATTTCAACCGGACTATTTTGGAACAGCAGTCTTTGAAGGCAGAAGCATCCCTTGCATTTCTGCAAAAGGGCAACAAGTATTCCATTCGGGCTACGATTTAAGAGAGAAGGATATTCACGATTTATCTATAATTAAACAATGTATAACAACAATGAGCCTAACAATTTTTCTCTCATCTTTAGTTTGAGTACCTTTCCATCAATGCTGGGTATCGTAGCTTCAGGATATTGGGTGGAAGCATGGGGTATCACATCCGTCTTTATGATCAGCGGATGGGTTATCTTTCTGATTGGAGTGGGTGCAAATTTTATTTCTTCAATCAAGCAGTTGGATAATTACGCATAGTATTATTTATTAAAGAATTATTATATGACAAAGAAAGAACACACTACGATTACAGAGTTATTTCAAGTTTTGGACTTGTTGGAAAGCCTGGACATGCAGTTTTGGTTGGATGGAGGCTGGGGAGTGGATGTCTTGTACGGACAGCAAACCCGCTTGCATAGAGATATTGACATTGATTTTGATGCCAATTATACAGACCAACTCCTTGATCTTTTGCAGGAGAGAGGATATCAAATTGAAACAAATTGGTTGCCCACCCGTGTGGAACTGTATAGCAAAGAATTAGGCTATATTGATATCCATCCTTTTGTCTTGAATGCGGACGGCACTTCCAAACAAGCCGACTTGGATGGAGGCTGGTATGAATTTCAACCGGACTATTTTGGAACAGCAGTCTTTGAAGGCAGAAGCATCCCTTGCATTTCTGCAAAAGGGCAACAAGTATTCCATTCGGGCTACGATTTAAGAGAGAAGGATATTCACGATTTATCTATAATTAAACAATGTATAACAACAATGAGCCTAACAATTAGATAAGAACAAGAAAATGACAGAAAAACAAATTGTCTGGTATATCTTACTTACAGAAGTAAAGATAGACAGTGACACCCAGTCTGTCACATCCCTGAGTGTAGCTCCATTGGCAGTCTTGCCGGAATTCCAGCGTAAGGGAATTGGGGGGGATGTTGATTCAGTAAGCCCATCAGAGGGCAGCACTTTTGGGTTACGGCACAGCAGTCGTATTGGGGCATAAAGAGTATTATCCTCGATTTGGCTATCGCAAGGCTATCGATTTAGGAATTGAATTTCCTTTCGAAGTCTCTCATGAATATTGCATGGTGGCTGAATTAATACCTGGAGCTACTGAGAATGTGAAAGGTATGGTTTGTTATCCAACTGACTTTAAATAGTTTAACAAGTAAAATTCATTATATAACTCGGACTGGGTATTTCAATTTCCCAGTCCGTATTCTGATAGTACTTATTCAATTGGAAGATTGTGTTGCTTCAAGAATGAAAGTTTATCCCAATACCCTCTTTGAAAGACGATTTTGTTATCTTTTACATGAAAAAATCCGCATCCACGAAGTCCAAGAGAGTCTTTCCATTCCATGATAGCCCATTCGCCATCTTCAAAAATATTTTCCACCATACAAACCATTTTAGCAGTGGCAAATTCATTCACAAACATTTTGTAGATTGATTCTTTACCTATTATTGGTTCGTTTGCGACTTGATGATTTACTGCATTAGTAGCATACAGCTCTGCTATATGATAAGCATCTGCTTTGTTAAAGCAATCTATCCATTTTTCCAAAACTTCTTTAGGCTTCATTTTTTATAAATTCTTAGGATTTTGATTCTGTAATAAAAACAATCTGTTTGGATGCATAGATACTTGATTTTATTAATAATAGGCTATTCTATATTCTAAATCCTCTGGATTTTTGCTCTCTCTGCACCGAGTTACGTAGATTCTGCTGTAACTTTTCCCATTGTTCCTTAAACCATTGTACTATGGGTTGTCGGTTTATGGTCAGCATAAGCTTACCACTATCCATCGGATGTTTCTCAACCCTAAAAATATCATTCTTGATGTCAAATTTCCACCTGTGTTCTTCGGAATAAATTTTGCCACTACATTGTATGGATTCTTTCTTTGTCAAGAGGTTTTCTATCATGTCTTTGGTAAACCCGATAACAGCGCATAATTTTTCCATTCTCAACATCTCTTTGAACATGGGAAACCATTTGTGGGCTTTTTCAAGCAAGGTGCTCAATCGTGATATTTCCTTGTCTTTGGCTTCAAGTTCTTGATTATGTATTCTTTGAAGATTACGAATTTGTCTGCTATGCTGTTCCTGTATTTGTTGTATCTGAATTTTTAATTCATCAGTAGCTTTGTCCCGTTTGGTAATTTCCTGATGTAGCTGCTCGATGTGATGTTCCAGTTCTTTCAGCTTACCGCTTCCGAAAAGAGAACCTACACCGCTTGCTATGGCGGTAGCAGCATTGGTGGCTGTTTTCTTTAGTTTGTCCGTGCGTATCTCTGCTTTTACCTGTTTGAGTTCCTGTTCGGCAAGGCTTACTTGTTGTTCCTTGTGTCGCTTGGTTTCCTCTATACGTTGCAGTTCGGCTTTCTGCTTCTCAATGATGAAATCATTTCGTTCCA